>Ga0302267_10001943_pt1 | contig 25687 bp, 24 predicted proteins | sample III_Bog_E1_3_FD_194555 | JGI IMG/M metagenome (GOLD analysis project Ga0302267, IMG submission 194555) | Peat permafrost microbial communities from Stordalen Mire near Abisko, Sweden - III_Bog_E1_3 | ecosystem: Environmental > Terrestrial > Soil > Wetlands > Peat | place: Sweden: Abisko...
GAGCGCGGCTACAAGATCGTGGGCATCGCCGAGTTCGACGGCGGCCTGTCGAATCCCAAGGGCATCGACATTCACCAGTTGCTGGACTACAAGCGCCGCAACAACTCCATTCTGGGTTTTTCTGGCGCAGAGGCCATGCCCAGCGAGGAGTTGCTGGTTTCTGAATGCGAGATTCTTATTCCCGCGGCCCGGGAGAACGTAATCACCAGCCGCAACGCCGGCCAAATCAAGGCCAAGGTCGTCGTTGAGGGCGCCAATGGACCCACCACCGCGGTGGCCGACGACATCCTTGCCGAGAAGCGCATCTTCATCATGCCCGACATCCTGGCCAACGCCGGCGGCGTGACAGCTAGTTATTTTGAGTGGGTGCAGGATCGCCAGGGATACTTCTGGAAGGAAGCTATCGTCAACGAGCAACTGGAGGGCATTCTGCGCGACAGCTTCGAGGATGTGGTGCGCTATGCCGAGGCCCACAATGTCAACAACCGCATCGCCGCCTACATGCTGGCCATCGACAGGGTGGCGCAGACCATTCGCCAACGCGGCATCTACGCATAACCACTACCTGCGGTGGGGCCAATCGCTCACTATTCGCTCGCAGCGACGATTACGGAATGGAGCGACTGCGATAACAACCTTAGCGGGATGGGCCATCGGCTCATTCCGCTTTGGTTTCTTTACGCAGCGCACATACAAGACGCGAGACGATCCCCCGCTGTGCAATGCAATAATGGAGTCACGCCTCCAGAGACTCGATAGTGTGGCGCCACCGCATGAACCTGCCCAATTCCATCACGATGAGCCGGATCGTCATGATCCCGCTGCTGCTGTGGATTCTGACGCCGCACTTTCCATGGCATGTGCATGGCGCGCAGGAGATCACAGCGTCGGTTTTGTTTGTGCTGGCCTCAATCACCGACGGCCTGGACGGCTATCTGGCCCGCAAGCGCGGCCAGGTTACCACAATGGGCGTGCTGCTGGACCCCATCGCCGACAAGATTATGGTGGCCGGCGCCCTGATTGCCCTGGTGGCTTACAGCCCTGAGGTGGTCAAGGTCTGGATCGTGGTGGTCATCATCGGCCGCGAGTTTCTCATCAGCGGCCTGCGGTCGATTGCTTCGTCGGAGGGCCTCACCATCCAGGCCAGCGAACTGGGCAAGCTCAAGACGGTTATCCAGATCATCTGCGTGGTCTCCGCCATCCTGGCCCATGGCTGGAACCAATGGCAGTTTGGCATGATTATTGTGCCGGTCAAATTGATCGCCATCGCCGCCATCTATTTCACGGTGCTGGTCTCCTCCATCTCCGCCATCGACTACTTTGTGAGTTTCTGGAAGCAGATCGACCACGCCAGCAATGACCGCCGCAAGTCCTCCATACTCACCCGGCGCAAGAAAGAAAGCACATCGTAACCGGCTCAGGCTCAAGCCGCGCCTTTCAAAGCAAGTGAATGACTGCCTCGAAGGAGTTATGTCGCAGCCTGAAAACTCCGTCCCGTTCTTTTACCGCTGCCATGCAGATGCTTCTGTTGTGGGCGGAGTCCTGTGTTGGCTTCGCGCCCCCTCGCAGTTGTGCGACAATTCTCCAAAGACTACTTTTCTTATGAGAGCTTCCGGTCACCTATTGCTGGGCGCTGTTGGATTGGTGCTGGCCGCGCAACTCGCCTGGCCGCAAGCGCCATTCCCCTTTATGCAAAGGAGTTCGTCCTCAGTTCCGCTGGCGCTGGTTGGCGGCACGGTGGTGGATGTGACGGCCTGGGGCCGCTCTGCAAAAGACCTGCCGGACGCCATCGTCATCATTCGCGACGGCCGCATCACGGATGTAGGCTCGCGCATGGCCGTCTCCATCCCCAAGGGTGCGCAGGTCATCGAATGCACCGGCAAGTTCCTTATTCCCGGACTCATCGACGGTTTTGCTGGCATGAATTCGCAGGGCCAGGCCAAAGCCTATCTTTATATGGGCGTCACCACCGTGGTTGCCGTCAGCGATGTCCGCCGCGGCGTCATCGATTTTTCCGCCTCGCCCAGTCCCCACCTCTACCTGCTGGACTCGATCGGCTCAACCGATAACTGGAGCCTGTTGGCCAAGCGTCCGGAGTGGGCTCTCAAGCTTCGCGAGATCGGCCATCCGGTCGAATTGAGCCCTGAAGACACCCTTCGCCAACTCACCGACACTGCCCGGCTGGGCATGCGCGCCGTTTGGCTGGGGCACAGCATCACCGCAGCAAACGCCCAGTGGATTATGGCTCGCGCGCGCCAGATGGGTTTGGCCACCTATGGCGAGTTCGTTGCCACCCCCTACGATGTGGGTGTAGAGGCAGGCGTGGATGTGCTTGTCCACATGGGCCGTTACGAGCTGGGCGCTATCCCCGACGAGTTGCAGCGGCCGCTGGTGGAAGATTTCGAGGGCCCAGCCGCAACCACGGCCTACGACTATACCGAGCGCGTCCCCCCCACTGACCCGCACCTGCACGACTACGCCCGCTTCCTGGCAACTCATCACGCCGCTCTCATGCCCACCTTCAGCGTTTATTATGCGCAATTGCCGCAACATCGCAACTTGTGGAAGGAGCCGGCCGCTGTCCTGCTCGACCCTGCCAGAGTATACGATCCCGCCAATCGCGAATCGGGTGAGACGGACTTTCCGCTCTCGCCCTGGACTCGGCATTTACCAGCGGCGGGGCAGCGCTACATGGAGGATAGCCTGCGCAAGAAGGCCGAACAGTCGGCCCTGCGGCTGTGGCGCATCAATGAGACTCTGTTCTCCGCTTATCCACACTATCTTGCAGCCTCTGGAGCGCCAGTACAGGGTTCCTTGCCCGGCATCTCCATGCACACCGAACTGGAACTGCTGGTCCGCCTGGGACTTTCACCGCGCGAGGCGCTGGCCGCAGCCACCAACAACTACAGCCTCCAATTCGGATGGAACGAAATGGGCCAGATTGCCCCTGGCCGCCGGGCAGATATTTTGGTTGTTGACGGCGACCCCACAAAGAACATCTGGAACGCCCGCCGTATCTCCGGTCTCATCATGGACGGCAATGTGATCGACCGCGAAAAACTGCGGAACGTGAAAAAGTGATGTCCCTTCCAATTTCACAACTCCCTGGCGAGAAGAAAGCAGAACCGATTCGCATCAGTTAACGTAGAGTCAGGCAGGAGCAATGTGCTGATTTCCCCAAGTGCCATGAGCGAATCCCCATCTAAGCTCTTTACGCCGCATCAGCGGCACAATACGGGCCTTATCCTCATCGCCGTCTTCAAGCTGGGTCAGGCGCTTCTATTTTTTGCCATGGGCGTCGGCGTCTTTCGCCTCTTGCACAAGGACATCGGCGATGAACTTACCTGGCTGGCCAACCACCTGCGCTTCAACCCGGAGTCGAAGTTCATTAACTTCCTCCTGGTCAAGTCCTCTATCCTCGACGACCGGCTCCTGAAACGGATCGTTGAGGTCTTCTTCATTTACGCCAGCCTGGACCTGGTAGAGGGAATCGGCCTGTATCTTGAAAAGACCTGGGCTGAGTACCTCACCCTGGCCATTACCGCGTCCTTTTTACCCTTGGAGGGCTTTGAGATCTTCAATAAGATCACTCTGATACGCGTCAGCTTGCTGACGGTTAACGCCATGGTTTTTATGTATTTATTGAAGCTGGTATTGGGGCGAAATCGGAGCAAAATTGAGCCGGGAGATACGCTGGAGAAATAACTTCGCTATTTGTTCGCCATTGTACACAAGATAATTCTGTAAGGGCCTGGGTTCGTTATTCCAGGTATCAAATGAGTAAAAAGCACTATTAGTTGTGGTTTTTAATCTAAAGTTCATCAATTGATTGTGTTTCAGCTCCATGGCGGTCTCTTCCTGCACCAACCCCCTCTAAAAAAAACTTGACAGGAATCAACAAATAACCGGTTTCGCACAGGAGTTTCTGTGCGATGATGAATTGGGTCTGAATGGGCCAAGTAAGGGCCATATAGGCCAATTTGTTTTACTGCCGGGTCGATTTGATGCATTACGGCCCGGATGCGAGCAACAAATGACGGATAACCCAGAAACCTCCCAACCCGGCGAACATGAGACCTCAATTGAGGCTTCCATTGGCGCCATCAGCGCCTGGGACGATCTGCAGGTCGGTTTCTGTGGCAATCCGACAACAAAGCTGGATGAGCGTGGACGCTTGAAAATGCCTGCTGAGTTCAAGGCATTCATCGAGAAAAAGTACGGCAAGGACTTCAATGCATTTTACATCGTCAGCCGGGAGGGTGGGGATGCGGAAATCTACCCAATGCCGGAGTGGCAGAAACAGATGGCCAATGTCTTCAGTATGCCCACCAGCGATTCGGTGCGCGCCAAGCTGTTGGAGAGCTACTCGCTCTACGGCGGCCGCGCGGAGATGGACCCTCAGGGCCGGCTGCTCTTTCCCGAGGAACTCCGCAAAGAGGGCTTCGTGAATCTGGAAGTCAAGGTATCGGGCGATAAAACCCGGCTCAGGGTGAAGAGCCTGGCTTCATTGAGGCAGAGCGTAAAGGCAAATCCGTATACCGCGCAGGATTTGGAAGTAATGCAAAAGTACGATGTGTAACTCGCATTCGCAAAGACCCCCAGGGGGAGCGCATGACAATTACGAACCCAAGACATGCGCCAGTGCTCTTTGAAGAAGCAATTGATTTTCTCCGGGTGCGTCCGGGATCCACTGTGGTGGATTGCACGCTTGGCCTGGGCGGACACGCTTCCGGAATTGCACGGCAGTTGGGGGCAGAAGGGCATTTGATTGGCTTTGAGTGGGACACAAATGCGCTCGCTCTGGCCAAGGACAAGTTAGAGGAAGTTAGCCGGGAGTTAGGCAGTCAAGCGCCGCGAGTAACTTTGATCGGCGAAGCTTTCAGCTCGATTGCAAAACATTTGCAGCCAGCTTCGGTGGATGGTTTGATTGCAGATTTTGGAGTAAACAGCACGCATCTGGACGAAGCTGCAAGAGGATTTTCATTTCAGGCGGATGGGCCGTTGGATATGCGCATGAATACGCGCTCCGGACTAACCGCCGCACAGGTGGTAAATGAGGCGTCAGAACATGAGTTAGCAGACCTCATTTACGAATATGGAGAGGAAAGGAGGTCGCGGAGACTCGCCAGAGCAATCGTCCGTGGGCGGCCAGTAACATCAACAGGGATGTTAGCAAGAATCATAACATCAGCCGCCCCGACGATTAAAAGTGAGCACATTCATCCGGCAACAAGAACCTTTCAGGCTCTTCGTATTTATGTGAATCACGAGTTAGATGAGATTCAAGCTTTAATGGAGGCCGCACCTAAGTTGCTTAAGCCCTCCGCAAGGTTAGTCGTTATTTCTTTTCATTCTTTGGAGGATCGCATCGCCAAAGATAGCTTGCGCGATGGCGCGCGGAACGGAATTTGGGAGATTCTCACCAGGAAGCCGGTCACGGCCGGCGTAGAAGAGTTGGAGCGTAATCCGCGCTCGCGAAGCGCAAAGCTACGGGCGGCGGAGAGACAGTGAACAGTGGTCAGTGTACAGTGAACAGTTATCAGTAGTCAGGAAACAGGAAATGCGAGTTTTAAGAGGTTTGAAATCCGGAATTGGTTTTTGGCTTGCGTCGGTTCAGGATTCCAGTTCGAGTTCATCGGTAACTGACCACTGACCACTGTCCACTGTCCACTGTGTAGGAGGCAACCATGGCGGCATGCACAACAACATTTCTCGATGCGGGCAAATGCAGGAGCGCGCGGAACATAGAGCGCAACGCCGAACTGCAGGCCCTGCAAGCTGAGCGGAGACGGTGCATGCGCACACCTGAGTTCCCCTTCCCCAAGAGCTTTGACAACAGCCGCCTGATCAAGACGCCCGATCCGGCGCGGCCCCGTCAGATTCGCCTGTTTTTAGCGACTACTATCTTACTTTTCACGCTAATCATGCTTTATGGGGTGCAACACTACAGCGCCAGAATGAGCGGTTATCAGATCGAGTCGGAGAAGCTGCAGAGAGAACAATTGCGCGAGGAAAATCGCGAGTTGCGCCTGACAGAGGCACAGCTCACCGAGCCGGGCCGCATCGACAAAATGGCCCGAGAGATGGGTCTTGCTGAGCCGCAGCCGGGCCAGGTGGTTCATCCCGCTGTGGCTGTTGACACTTCCGCTCCAGTACTTGCGCAGGCCGTTCCTCCTGTTTCGCAGGCGCAATAGACGCAATAATAGCTTTTGGCTTCAGTAGCTAAAAGCTAAATACGGAGTGATTATCCATGCCGTCCGCCGTTCGACCCAGCTGGAATCACAATCCCGCGCTGCGCGCAATGTCTCTCAAGCGGGTGCGTTTCTCGCTTATCTGCTTGTTCTTTCTATCCTGGGCTATTCTGATTGCGGCTCGTCTCTTCTGGCTTCAGGTAGTGCATCACGGCGAATTTCTGGAGCGCGCCAGGCAGCAGCAGCAACGCACCTTTGACGTTGCTCCGCGGCGCGGCGTGCTCTATGACCGCAACCTGCGCGAGCTGGCCATGACGGTGCAGGTGGACTCCATCTTTGCCGTGCCCTCCGAGATTGCGGATAAGCAGGCGGCCGCCCATGCGCTGGCCGCAATTGTGCACATCGACCCTGACGACGCGCAGACCGCCGAGGAGCAGATTGCCGCTCGCCTGGATATAGGGCACAACTTTGCATGGGTCGCCCGCCGCGTCACAACGGAGACTTCACAGCGCGTCAAAGACCTAATCAATGCGCAGAAACTCAAGGGCATCTACTTCCAGAAGGAGTTTCAGCGCTTCTACCCGGACAATGAGATTGCCGCGCAGGTTCTGGGCTATGTGGGCACGGACGACAAAGGCCTGGGAGGCCTGGAACAGAAGTTTGAGCCGCAGTTGCATGGCGTTCCCGGCCGCATGTTCACAGCCCTGGATGCGCGCCGTCACGTGCTCGGTTCCAGCGAGCGCGAGCCCCAGGCTGGCCGCAACCTGGTGCTGACCATCGACGAGAATATTCAATTTATGGCCGAGCGGGCGCTGGACCACGCAATGCAGCGCACCCAGGCGGCCAGCGGAACTGTGGTCGTTCAGGACGTGCATACCGGCCAGATTCTTGCGCTGGCCATCCGCCCAACCTTCAATCCAAACCTCTTCCGGCGCGCCACGCCGGAGCTGTTGCGCAACCACGCCGTAAGCGACGTCTACGAGCCCGGCTCGGTCTTCAAGCTGGTTACTTATTCAGCGGCGCTGGAGCAGCACGCCGTCACGCCCGACGACATCATCGATTGCCAGGGAGGCAAGATTACTCTTGCCGGCCGCGTCATTCACGACGACAAGAGCGAGGGCGCCACGGGAAAAGTCACCATCTCCCAGGCGCTGGCCAGATCCAGTGACGTGGCCGCCGTCAAGCTGGCCCTCAAGGTTGGCCAGAGCCGTTTCTCCCAGTACGTTCATGACTTCGGCTTTGGAAGCAGAACCGGCGCCGAGATGCCCGGAGAAACCCGCGGCCTGCTCCAGCCGGTGAACAAATGGAGCCCCTCGTCCATCGGCTCCATCGCCATCGGCCAGGAGATCGGCGTTACGCCGATTCAGCTTGTCTCCATGGTTTCGACCATTGCCAATGGAGGCGTTTACCTGCCGCCGCACGTGCTGATGCCGGGGCAGGTGGATGGCGCCTCCAACGGACAGTCTGCTTCAGCACCAAAAGGATCTGCTGCACCGCAGGTGACGCCGATGCCCTTCAAACCGGGTGGCGAGTTGCCTGATCCGCTGCCTGCCGGCGCGCACCGCGTCCTCTCCACCATGACGGCCGCTCAAATGCGCAAGATGATGGAGGGTGTGGTGCTCTTCGGCACCGGCAAGCAGGCGCAGCTCAACGGATATTCCTCCGGCGGCAAGACCGGCACTGCGCAAAAAATTGATCCGGCTACCGGTCTCTACTCGAAGACCATGCACATCGCCTCGTTTGCCGGTATCGCGCCGGTCAACAGCCCGGTGATCGCCGTGGCCGTCATCATCGATTCACCGAAGGGTAATTACTATGGCGCCGCAGTCTCCGCGCCGGTCTTTGCCGAGGTGGCGCAGCAGGTCCTTGAATATCTCTCCGTGCCTCACGACATCGATCTGCGTCGGAAGCGTGCTTTAACCAAGGCCGATTTGCAGGTGCGGGAAGACGACGCTCATGCGCAGAACAGCGACATCAACGCACTCTATGCCGCGGCCAACGACCTGCCCAGTGACGATCCCCTGCGGGGGGGCAGCCAGGATGCTCTGCGCACGCTTCCCAGCCAGCCCTCGACCTCCACTCAGACTCCGAAGGCAACTGCATCCGTAGAGCCAAGCAAGGTTTCCCCGCCCCAGCCGGTCGCAACGAATCCGCCTGCCGCGTCGCAGCCTGCCACGGCTACCGTCATCATCGCAGGCGAAAAAAGCCTGCGCGTTCCCGCGCTCATCGGCCTGCCGATGCGCAAGGTCATCATGCAGGCCGCTGCAGCTGGGCTTGAAGTGCAAATCACCGGCAGCGGGACGGTGCGCGAGCAGGCCCCTGCGGCAGGCGCCATGGTCGCGCCGGGAACAAAAATTGTGGTGCGCTGCGGACGGTAGAACATTCTCCAGTGAACAGGCTGTCTGGATGCTTCCGGCGAGCGGAGGGTTGCCTACAGCGGCTTGCCTGTCTCCAATAAGCTCTTGAGACTGGCAAGAATAATCGGCCATCCGCCCGACACTGCCTTGATGAACTTCGAGTCGCTTTTGTCTATCTCGTGAAGAACAGTAAGCTTGACCATCTCACCTATCTGATCGAGTTCATAGGTAAGGTGCGAGAATCCCTCGGCGGTTAATTCGGCGTCGAGTTCATGGCGCCACGTCAGCAAAAGGCGTTTTGAGGGATCGATTTCGATAATCTCGCCGGTATCGAAGACGCGCCCGTTGGCGTCAAGATTTTTCCACGATGCGCCCGGCTTCCAATCGCACTCTTGCCTCATTCCAAACCAGTACTGCCGCGTGAATTCCGGTTCCGTCAGCGCCTGCCACAGCTTCTCCGGCGTGGTGCGAATGTAGGTCACATAAACAAATTGAGATTTAGCCATCAACGTCATCATATGCAACAAAATGGTTGCATGACAAGAGCGCTCCGCGTTCTATCGAACACTTTTCCATCTTGTAATTGCCCGTCTCTGCGCTAAGCTCAGTGCATGGCGGAATACTCGTGGTACCCATTCGACAAAGGAATCACTCTTGGCCAGAAAGGCTCCGAGAATGGCGTAATCGTGCGCGATGAAGAGCACCCTCAGGAAGCGCGGATTACCCTGGAGCGCGACACCAAAACCGCGCCTTTCGCCATTACCTGCGGCATCTACGGATGCCTGCTGCATACTCGTTTTTTCAGCATTGAGAGCGAGGCCTCTTCGCAGTACGAGGAAATGAAAGCCGCATTATCCACGCTTCTTCTCACCGAAGAGGAAGGCGGACCCGAAGGATGCCGGTCGTTTCTGGACGGCGTAGCACAATTCGTTGAAAAATACCCGTGAAATCCGCCGCACTCCGGCAATCTACAATTAAGCACGTATGAACTGGAATGAACTGATTGCAGAAGTGATGGCGGTTGGCGCGGGAGGAGACTCCAGCCTGCCGGTGACGGGCGTAGAGTACGACTCGCGCAGGGTGCGGCCGGGAGCGGTTTTTGTGGCCATGAAGGGCGGCTCAACCGACGGCAACCGCTACGTTGAGAAGGCTCGTGCGGCTGGAGCGCTGGGGATCATCACTGACTCTGCGCCCATGTTCGACCACCTGCTGGTCTTTGCGCCCGGGCTGCCCGTTTTGGAAGTCGAGCACGGACGCCGCGCATTGGCTCAGGCTTCAGCGGCCTTCTTCGGCCACCCGGAGCGGTGGCTCGCGGTCACGGGCATCACCGGAACCAATGGCAAGACGACCACGGCATATTTGATCGAGGCGCTGCTGAACGCCGCTGCACGCAAGACTGTTCTCATCGGCACCATTGAGTATCACGTGGCCGGCGAAGTGCGCCCGTCTGTGCATACAACTCCGGAGGCGCGCGATCTTTTTGAATTGATGGCCGAGGGGGTTGCCCGTGGCGCTACCGAACTGGTCACCGAGGTTTCCAGCCATGGCCTCGACCAGGGCCGGGCGACAGGTTTGAATTTTGACGTGGCTGTCTTTACCAACCTGACTCGTGACCATTTGGATTACCACGAGACAATGGAGAAGTATTTTGCCGCCAAGCGGCTGCTCTTCGACGGCACGGTCTATCCGGCTCCGCGCGTCGCCGTAATCAACGCGCATGACCCGCGCGCTCGCGAACTGGCTGTCGCAGCCGCCAAGGCCGGCGCAGAGGTTCGGACGTACGGCATTGGCCAGGGCGACTGGCGTGCCGCCGCCCATACGCTCACGCCCTCCGGCGCAGTGCTCGAACTCGAAACCCCGGCGGGCACGGCCAAAGTTACATCGCACCTGGCCGGCGAGGTGAACATCCTGAACCTGCTGGCTGCCTTCACAGCGGCTCACGCGCGTGGTGTGGCCTTTGCCGATCTGGTCGATTCCGTTCCCCGTCTCCAACCCGTTCCCGGCCGCTTTCAATCTGTCGATGCCGGTCAGCCCTTTACGGTGATCGTGGACTATGCCCACACCGACGACGCGCTGCTCAATTTGACGGCGCTGGCCCGTCAGATGACGGCGCAATCCGGCGGTCGCGTGATTACGATGTTTGGCTGCGGCGGCGACCGAGACCGCACCAAGCGGCCGAAGATGGGCCTGGCGGCGGGCAAGGGAAGCGACTTTGTGGTGGCCACCAGCGACAATCCCCGTACCGAGGAGCCGCTGGCGATTCTGGCCGAGATTGAGCCTGGTCTTAAGGCCTCCCAGGTCCGCTACACTGTCGAGCCGGACCGCGCCGCCGCCATTCGCCTGGCGCTCCGGGAGGCCAAGCCGGGCGATGTGGTTCTGATCGCCGGCAAGGGCCACGAAAAGGAGCAGATTCTCGGCTTCACCACGATTCCTTTTGACGATGTCGAAATTGCTCTTTCGGCGTTGCGCGAAATGGGCTATGGTGGAATCGCATGAAGCTCACACTCGCAGAAGCGGCCATCGGTGCGGGCGCTGTGCTGGAGGCGCCGGCCAGCGTAGCGAATGCCGGAGCGCTCACGGCGCGCGGCTGCTCGATTGATTCGCGCACCGTGGCCGCGGGCGAGCTTTTTTTTGCCGTGCGCGGTGAGCGGCACGACGGCCACGACTTCGTCGCCACCGCTATCGAGCGCGGCGCAGTGGCCGCGGTGGTTTCGCGCGCGCGGGTCGCCACCCTTCCCGATGTGGCGCTGGCCGTGCCGCTGCTCATCACCGAAGACCCGCTCATCGCACTCCAGGCCCTGGCAGCGCACGTTCGCCGCCAGTGGGGCAAGCGCGTGATTGCTGTCACCGGCTCGGCCGGAAAAACGACCACCAAGGAAGCCATTGCCGCTGCTGTGGGCGCAAAGTACAACGTCTTCAAGTCCCAGGGCAATATGAACAATAGCTTCGGCCTGCCTCTGCAACTATTGCGCCTCGAACCGGAGCATGAGTTCGCGGTCGTCGAGATGGGCATGAACCACCCCGGCGAAATCGCGGCCCTGGCGCGGATAGCTGCGCCCGATTGGGGCGTGATCACCAACGTGGGCACGGCGCACATTGAGAACTTTACCGACGGTCAGGCCGGCATCGCCCGCGCGAAATTCGAGTTAGTAGACGCGCTGCCGGACAATGGCGCAATCTTTCTCAACTGCGACGACCTCTACGTTTCGCAATTTGGCCGCGATTTTCACGGGCGCGCGGTTTACTTTGGCTCAGGTCCGTTAGCCAATCCGCAGCTTCTCGATGTGACGGAAGATATGACCGGCCTGCACGTCCGTTATCTTGCAGGGGAGCGCGAGGGCCAACTCACGCTCAACTTGCTGGGCGCGCACAACGCGATGAACGTCCTGGCTGGTTTGGCGGTCGCGCTCGAGGCCGGTGTCGAACTGGATGCGGCGGTGGCCGCGCTGGAAACTCTGACCGCCGGCGACAAGCGCGGCGAGGTGATTCAGATCGGCGGCGCGACGATTTTGAACGACTGCTATAACTCCAACCCTGAGGCGCTTCGCTCGATGATTCGCACTCTGGCCGCGCGGCCGGCCAAGCGCCGGATTCTGGTGGCCGGAGAGATGCTGGAGATGGGCGAGCACGGCCCCGCGCTGCACGCCGAAGCTGGCCGCGCTGCCGCCGAGGCCGGCCTTGACCTGGTCGTCGGTGTTCAGGGAAACGCCGAGCACCTTGCCGCCGCCGCCTCCAGGGGCGGAGTTGCAGCGCTATTTCTGCCGGATGCCGAGGCAGCGGGCCGCTGGCTGAAGCAGAATCTGCGCAAAGGCGACGTGGTGCTGGTGAAGGGTTCGCGCGGCGTGCATCTGGAACGGGCCATCGCGACACTCAATAAGCAATAGGCTCCCGGCTGAATCCGTAGGCTTCCACAGCCATAATGCCCTCCGGCCTAGTAAAATCAACATGAAACCAGCCTCATCTCCGGCTTGGGAGGCCCTTTGCTTTACTGGCTGCTTTACGAAAAGCTGTTTCCGTTCTTTCACCCGTTTCGCATTTTTCGCTACCTCACCTTCCGCACCGCCTTCGCCTCGGGCACGGCGCTGCTGATCGCGCTGTTTATCGGCCCATGGGTGATCCGGAAGCTGCGCGAGTTCCAGATCGGCCAGTTTGTTCGCGACGACGGGCCGCAGTCGCACCTGAAGAAGACCGGCACCCCCACCATGGGCGGTGTGCTGATTGCAATTGCGATTCTGCTGCCCACCGTACTCTGGTCCGATCCCGCCAACCCTTTCGTCTGGATCGCCGTCTTTTCTACCCTGGCTTTTGGGGCAATTGGTTTCGTTGACGACTACATTAAGGTCGTTCAGAAGCGAAGCCAGGGCCTGACGGTGCGCGCCAAGCTCCTCTGGCAGGGCCTCGCCGGGGTAGCGGTGGCGGTTTCTCTGGTGATTCTGGATAAATTTAAGCTTTTTTCTACGCATTTGACCATGCCGTTCATCAAGAGCTGGCGTCCTGACCTGCTGTGGCATGCGTGGCCCAGCACCATCCCCCACCTCGGCCTGCTGGCCTTTCTGCCTTTCATCGCCTTTGTCATCTTCGTGTTGATCGGTTCGTCCAACGCCGTCAACCTGACCGACGGGCTGGATGGGCTGGCCATCGGCTGCACCATCATCGCCGCCGGCGCCCTGACCGTGCTCACCTACGTCAGCGGCAACGTGGTCTTTGCCGACTACCTCGAACTCCAGCACATGCCCAAAGTGGCCGAGCTGACCATTTTCTGCGGTTCCATGGTGGGCGCTTCCATCGGCTTTCTCTGGTACAACGCCCACCCGGCTGAGATCTTCATGGGCGACGTGGGTTCGCTGGCCCTGGGCGGGGCCATCGGCACGGTCGCCATCATCATCCGCCAGGAGATGCTGTTGCCCTTCATCGGCGGCATCTTCGTCATCGAAGCGGCCTCCGTCATCCTTCAGGTGGGCAGTTACAAATTGCGTAACAAGAAGCGAATCTTTAAGATGGCCCCTCTCCATCATCACTTTGAACAAGTGGGCTGGAGTGAATCCAAGACCATCGTCCGCTTCTGGATCGGCGCCCTGGTGTTTGCATTGTTTGCACTCACTACCCTGAAATTGCGTTAAACCAGCTCCATGCAGCGCAAAATAGAAGAAGCCCGAGGACAAGACCCGATGTTGGAACTTAAAGGTAAAAAAGTCCTGGTCGTCGGACTGGGAAAATCCGGTCTGGCGGCAGCGTTGTTTCTGCGCCGGCGAGGCGCGCAGGTCACGGTCTCCGATGTGCGCTCGGCCGAGGCGCTGGCCAAGGAGATTCCCGCCCTGATTGAGGCGGGCATCATGGTCGAGACCGGCGGCCACGGCCTGCTCACCTTCCGCCGCCAGGACCTGATTGTGGTCAGTCCCGGCGTGCCGATGGACACTCCCGAACTGGCGCAGGTCAAGAGCTTCGGTTTGCCGGTCATTGGCGAACTGGAACTGGCCGCGTGCTTCCTCAAAGGCAAAATTCTTGCAGTTACCGGTTCCAACGGAAAGACCACCACCACCGCGCTGCTGGGAGAAATCCTTACGGCTGCCGGGTTGCCCACGCTGGTTGGCGGCAATATCGGCGTTCCCGTCGTGGCCCTGCTCGACTCCAGCACCGATGAAACCTGGTCGGTCCTTGAGGTCTCCAGCTTCCAGCTTGAAACCACCGAGAAGTTCCATCCCTCCATCGCCGTGATTCTTAACATCACCCCCGACCACCTGGACCGTCACGGCAGCTTTGAAAACTACGCCCGCATCAAGGAGCGCATCTTTGCCCAGCAGACCGCCGAGGACGTCTTGGTGCTGAATGCCGACAACACCCCCTGCGAAGAAGCTGCCTCGCGCGCGGTGGCCAGGGTCTATTGGTTCTCGATTGAGCATCCGGTGCCGCAAGGAGCCTGGCTGGAGTCGGGGTATGTTGTCTATCGCTCCGCCAAGAATGCTGCCGTGGAAAAGATTATGCCGCTCAGCGGTATTCCTCTTAAAGGCGCGCACAACGTGGAGAATGTGCTGGCCGCGGTGGTTGCAGCGCGTCAGGCCGGCGTGCCGGCTGAATCCATTCGGTCTTCCGTCGAGAAGTTCGAGGCCGTCGAGCATCGCCTGGAGTACGTCGCCACGCGTAACGGCGTCGAGTTCTACAACGACTCCAAAGCCACCAACGTGGACGCCACCGCCAAGGCTGTCGCCGCCTTCAGTGACGGCATTCATCTCATTCTTGGTGGCAAAGACAAGGGTTCTCCCTACACGGTGCTATCCGATCTGTTGCGTCAGCGGGTGCGCGCGGTTTACACCATCGGAGCGGCAGCGGCCAAGATCGAGTCTGATCTGCGCGGCGTAGTGACCATCCAATCCTGCGAAACCCTGGACAAGGCTGTTGCCGCCGCTGCCGCCGCCGCGCGCCCCGGCGAGGTCGTGGTGCTGGCGCCTGCCTGCTCCAGCTACGACCAGTTTGATAACTACGAGCAGCGCGGAAAGGTCTTCAAGCAACTCGTCAAGGAATTGAAGGATTGAGCCATGGCCAAGCGCATCGGAGGCGATAAATGGTTGTTCTTTACCACCGTGCTGCTGGTCGTGGTGGGGCTGGCCATGGTCTTTTCCGCCTCGGCGGTCGTGGCCCAGGATCGGTATCACTCCCCCTATACCTTCATCGGCAAGCAGGCTCTCTGGGCGCTGGCCGGTATGGCGGCCCTGCTGTTTCTCTCGCGCCTTGACTACTCGTTTTATAAATCCCCGCGCTTCATCTTTCCCGCTTTTACCCTCACCACCATCTTGCTGGCGATGGTTTTCTTCTTTGCAAAGTCGAACAATGCCCGCCGTTGGATTCGCCTGGGCGGGTTTTCCTTTCAGCCGTCGGAACTCGCCAAACTCGTGCTGGTCCTCTTTCTCGCCTGGTTTCTTTCCACCCGGCTCGACAAGATCAACAAAGGGAGCACCCTCTGGCGTGCCTGCATCATTCCGCTGGTCTTCATCGCTCTGATCGTTCTTGAGCCCGACCTGGGTACAGCGCTGGTCATGGCCGGCGTCACGGCCATGATGCTGTTTCTGGCCGGCCTGAATTGGAAGTTCCTGATTGGCGGCGTCTGCGCCCTGCTGCCTGTTCTGGCCTGGGAGCTCTTCGGAGTCTCCTGGCGTCTGCAACGCATACTGGTCTTCGTGCGTTTCTTTTTCCATCCAAACTGTGATTTGAAGGACACTGGAGCCGCCAGCTACCATACCTGCCAGTCGCTGATTGCCGTCGGTACAGGCGGAGTCGGCGGACTCGGCTTTATGGATGGCCAGCAGAAGCTCTTTTTCCTGCCCGAGCCCTACACCGACTTTATCTTTGCCAACATCGCCGAGGAGATGGGCCTCATCGGAGCCATCTTCCTCCTCTGTCTTTTTGTGTACTTCGGCTATCGCGGCCTGCGCACGGCCTATCGTTCCCAGGATCCTTTTGCGCGCCTGGCCGCCTTCGGCATCACCATGACCATCCTGCTGCAGGCCTTCTTTAACATCAGCGTGGTCATCGCCCTGCTGCCCACCAAAGGCATTCCCCTGCCGCTGATCTCCTCCGGAGGAACCTCGCTTTGCTTCACCCTGGCCAGCATCGGCATCCTGCTCAACATCAGCCGGAAGGTGGATTGATGGGGAACATGCGCGTACTCATCGCCGGCGGAGGCACCGGAGGCCACATCATTCCGGCGCTGGCCGTGGCTCGCGAGCTGGTCGCCCGCCACGATACAGAAATTCTCTTCGTCGGCACGGCGCGTGGTTTGGAGAGCCGTCTGGTTCCCGAGGCAGGCTTCAACCTGAAACTTGTGGATGTAGGCCAGCTCAAGAATGTATCCCTGCTCACCCGCCTGCGCACGCTGATGGACTTGCCCCGCAGCATCTACGCATGCAAGCGGATCATCCGCGAGTTCCGGCCCAATGTCGTTTTTGGCGTGGGCGGATACGCCTCCGGCCCGGCGATGGCGGTGGCCTTGCGGCTCAAAATTCCGGCCATGGCCTTCGAACCCAACGCCATGCCCGGCCTCGCCAACCGCCTGGTGGGCAAGCGCGTCCAGGCCGCCGCGGTCAACTTTCCCTCGGCTGCCCGTTGGTTCCGCAACGCCGAAGTAACCGGAATTCCGGTCCGGCAGGAGTTCTTCGCGCTCACGGCTCCAACCGCGCCCCACCTCTTGATCTTCGGCGGCTCGCAGGGCGCGCGCATCTTCAACGAGCATCTGCCCCGCATCATTCAGGCGCTGCTCGACGCCGTCCCCAAGCTCACTGTTCTCCATCAAAGCGGTTCACGCCACTTCGAGCAGACCCAGGCCGCCTACGCCGCCAGCGGCGCAGACCCAAACCGTTGGCAGGTTCTGCCCTTCATCGACGACATGCCTGGCAGCTTTGCCCAGGCCACGCTGGTCATGGCTCGCAGCGGGGCATCCACGGTGGCAGAACTGGCTGCTGCCGCCAAGCCTGCCCTGCTGGTTCCCTTTGCCGCTGCCGCCGACGATCACCAGCGGCGCAACGCTGAGGAAATGGTGAAGGCCGGCGCGGCCCTGATGCTCGTCGAGCAGGACCTCGACATTCCCGGCAAGCTGCTCACCGCTCTCATCGGCCTGCTGAAAAGCCAGGAGGGCCTGGCTGCCATGGCCGTTGCGGCCCGCACCCAAGCCCATCCCGACGCCGCCCAGCGCATTGCCGGCCGCCTCGTTGCCCTCGCGCACCCATCTTAGTTAGGCCGCTTGACGATCTTCGGCAGGCGGGGATCAGTCCACAGCGCGGTGAAAGCCGGGTCCTTCCACACACTGGCCATTTCCGGGTAGTTCCCCTCTTTGGCTCTGCGCAAATACTCCAGGGCTCCCTCGATGTTTCCGCGTTTCATATACGACTTGGCAATCAAAAACGAAATGCGGGCACGCTGCTCCGGCGTCGATACCTGGGCAACAACTCCCTCGGGACTGGTGCTCAGCACATCGGCGTCTAGCTCCAGGGCGCGGGCGTATTCGGTCATGGCGTAATCGACCTCGGCCAGCCCCATCCAGGCATTCGCAAGGTTGAGATGAGTATGCGCATTGGTCTCATCCAGCGCCAGCGCCTGCTTGAAGTAGTTGATGGAAAGCTTGTACCGCCTGTCCAGAAGGTCCAGGACGCCCATGTTGTTGATCGGAGCAAAGAATTGAGGGTTGAGTTTGATCGCCCGGCCAAAATACTTGCGCGCTAATGCATTCTCTTTCAGTTGAAGCTCGGCGATGCCCATCTTGTTATAAAGCTCGGCGCTTTTGGTGTTCACTTTAAGGGCCGACTCGTAGTGGGAAAGGGCAGATCCATAATCTTTGTGCAAGCGATCCAGGTCGCCCTTTTCCTCTGACAGCTTGGCCGCCGCCTGCTTGTCCTTCTTAGCCGCTGCTGTGGCGGGGTTTGTTTTTGCGTATGCGGCCGCGCCAATCAGCAGGCTCATCGCTGCCAGCATCATCACTAGTCTTCTCATGGGTCACCTCTCCTTTGGTGGAGCGCTTGCCGGCTCCGGCACTCTGCTCCCTGCGTTCATTCCAGTAAAGACCGCCGGCGAAAACTCCGCAACGTTATACCTGCTACCTGTCCGTTTCGCCGGGGTTAAATTATCCCTCGCGTAACCGAACTCCATGCCCTGCCAGAGCTTACAACAGACTGCTATGCGGCACCAAGTGCCTCACCGGTAGAAACAGGGAGGGGTTACCCGCCGTTACATGCCGATTTCCTGCGCCTCCTCAACCGTTAAATGCTGTAAAAACAATCAATGCGCGATAGCATTACAATCAATCCGGAGACGGAAACGATGGCGAATGAATCCCCAGAGCCTGTCGATATTGAAGCACAGCGCGCGGAACTGGACGCGGTGCTTCATTCGGGGTGCTTTACGCGCGCGCCCACGCTCGCTCATCTGCTGTCGTATTTGTGCGAAAAGCTCTTTGCCGGCGAAGCCCGCCAGATCAAGGAGTATTCCGTTGGAGTGGAGGTATTCCATCGCGGGCCTTCCTTTGACCAGGACTCTGATTCGATTGTGCGGGTTGAGGCCAACCGCCTGCGCAAACGCCTTGCCGAGTACTATGCCGGCGAAGGCGCATCGCATCGGCTCCACATCGCTATTCCGCTGGGACAATATGTTCCGCAGTTCAACGCTACTGATTTGCAGGGCTTGAAGCGGCCGGAAAGCGCGAGCGCCGCAACCCATCCCTCCCTACCATCGGATCAACGGTTTCACCGGGCCTGGTGGCTTGTCGCCGCTCTGGCGCTTCTCTCTCTCGGTCTAGGTTGCGCTCTGCTGATTGGCCGGCAGATGAAGCAGGCCTCACCGAAAGCAGAATCGACTCAGTCCTTTGCCTTGCCTCAGGAATCGCAGTTTGGCCCGCCCTTGGGCGAGGAGGTCCGCGTTCTGGCAGGCGCCGGACGCAGCTTCGTCGATCATGCCGGCAAACTGTGGAACGCGGATGCCTGGTTTGATGGCGGCACGGCAGTAAAAAGCGCCGTGCAACACATCTGGCGCACACAGGATCCTGATTTTTACCGCTCCAGCCGGCAGGGACAGTTTCGCTACGCCATTCCCCTGAAAAAAGGCATCTACGAACTCCGCCTGCACTTTGCCGAAACGGTCTACGGTCCGGAATCCACCGGAACGGGTGGAGAAGGCAGCCGCCTGATGACGGTGCGCGCGAATGGCAGAACGCTGCTGATCCGCTTTGATGTTGCGGCCGATGCCGGAGCCAGCCGCACTGCCGATGTCAAGGTATTTACCGACATCACACCGGCGCCCGATGGGCTGCTGCACCTGGAGTTTGCCGGCGAGGACGGCAAGCAGGCAATTCTCTCCGCCATCGAAATTCTGCCCGGTTTCCGGGGGCATATCCGGCCCGTGCGCCTGCTGGCCCGCCAGACCCCCTATTACTCCAACGACAGCCATTGGTGGAGCCCGGACAATTCCTTCCAGGGTGGCCAACTGGCGGCCTACACGGCTCCGGTAAAAGGGACCGACGATCCTGAACTCTACGAAACCGAGCGCTGGGGTAACTTCTCCTATGCGATTCCCGTTTCGCCGGGAACCTACTCCGTTGTGCTGCATTTTGCTGTGCGTCACGGCGACTGGGACCAGCCCTCATCCGCCTCCGGCGAGAACCGGGCGTCTGTCGCTCATATCTTTGATGTCTTCTGCAATGGAAATGCGCTGCTCAAAAACTTCAACCTTGCCAGGGAGGCGCGCCAGGCCGACGTGGTCATTCGCAAGTTTACGGACCTGAGGCCGAATGCCCAGGGCAAATTGCTTTTGAACTTCGTTCCCGTGGAGGGCTACGCCACCGTGACGGGCATTGAAGTCCTTCCCCAATAATCCACTGCGCTGGTTGACGAATCCCATGCTAAGAGTTTGAATCCGCAGAAAAAAGGCTCGCCTGCCGAAGCAAGCGAGCCTTTTTGATGAAAATCGCAATTGTTTACCGGTGTCCGCCGCCGCCATGGCCGCCGCCACCAAAGCCGCCGCCACCGCCACCATGGCCACCGCCTCCGCTGAAGCCGCCCGAATGGCCGCCGCCACCGCTGTAGCCGCCCGCATGGCCACCGCCGCCGCTGAAGCCGCCACGAGAACCACCGCTATAGCCGCGCGCACCGCCGGAATAACCGCGTGTGCCGCCACTATATCCGCGCGCACCGCCGGCAACACCGCGTGAGCCGCCGGCAACGCCACTACGAGAACCGTTGGCATAAGCTCCGCGCCCTACAGCGGCACCGCGAACTCCATAGCCGCCGCGACCCCCATAGCCGCCGCGACCCCTGCCCCAGACGCCGTGACCATACCGGCCGCCTCCCCAGCCCCAACCGTACCAGGGCCCAACGCCCATGAACATTCCGTCCATAAACCAGCCTGGCCCGTAAAAACCATAGGGAGCGCAGGCATAGGGGTAGTAAGAGTAATAACCCCAATCACACACCGGAGGCCCGTAAACCATGGGAGCAGCAACAAGCGCGGGGCCGACCCCAACATCCTCCTCCACATCCTGAGCCATCGCCGTTACCGCGAACGGCGCCACCAGCAGCATTGCAATCAGAACCAGCCGAATACTCCGCATAACATCCTCCTTGTGCTGACCTGCACCGCCCGTCCCGCTTCTATCGGGCCGGGGAACTGAAGACCATCTCCGTTCTCAGCACTGCCGGCTCCTGGGCTTTTCTTCCCAACCGGCTTCTACTCTCTCAGACAACATTCCTGCGGTTAAGTTGCGGTCGATTCCAAGAAAATATCGTCAGGAGGCATTGGTCCTAATTGGCCAGCACCGCCCGGTAGCGAACCTTGCCCTTTTTCACCTTTTCGATGGCCGTGTTGGCCTGGGCCATAGGGAAGGATTCGGTGATGGCCTTGACCCCGTGCCGCGCCGCCACGTCCAGCATCTCCTTGATACGATAGGGGCTTCCTATCGGGCTGCCGCCGATGGAGCGCTGGCCGCTGATCAGCGGAAACGCCTGCAGGCTGACCGGCGAGGGTGGAACCCCCACAAAGCACAGCGTCCCGGTAGGCCGTAGCGCCTGCACGTAGGCTCCCCACTCCTGGTCGGCGTTGGCTGTGTTCAAAATAAAGTCCTGCGTTCCGGCCGCTTCTTTCAAGGCCTTCGACTCACGGGAATTTACAAAATTGTGCGCTCCCAGCGCGCGTGCTTCTTCTTCCTTCCCCACCGAGGTCGAAAACGCCGTGACCTCTGCGCCGAAGGCCCGCGCGAACTGAATGGCCAAGTGTCCCAGCCCGCCGACACCCACAATGCCCACCCGCGAGGATGGGTTGACGCTATGGATGCGTAGCGGGTTATAGACCGTAATGCCACCACATAGCAGAGGCGCTGCATGTTCACTGTCCAGAGCGTCGGGTATGGGGAACACAAAACGTGCATTTGCACGCACACGTTCCGCATACCCACCGTGCCGGTGGACGCAGGTCCCTTCGGAGGCAGGGCACAGGTTTTCCATTCCCCGGCTGCACCACTCGCACACCCCGCAGGAGTTTGACTGCCAGCCCAGGCCAACGCGTTGGCCGGCCTCGAGCGACCGCACCTCGGCGCCCACCGCCGTCACCTTGCCGATAATCTCGTGGCCGGGAATGAACGGGTACTGGCTGATTCCCCAGTCGTTGGAGATCAGATGGAGGTCGCTGTGGCAGATTCCGCAATGGGTAATCGCGATCTCCACCTCGTGCAGGCCCAGTTTGCCGGGGTCGTACTTGAACGACAACAGTTCTGCGCCAGCAGCATGTACTGCAAGTCCTTGAATTTGGTTCATAATCAGTTCCGATTCCTCGTTGTGGGGATAGAAAACAGGAAGGTTGGTAAGGGAAGCACCGCCCTGTCTCTGGTATGAAACTTACCCCTATTCTAAACCTCCGCCCGGTTCAATGTGCACGGTAAGCAGTTGAAAACCGCTCAGCGCCCTGCTGGCGGCCTTGTGCCGCGCCAGGGCATCGCCGCCAACCGAAACCAGGTTTTCTTCAGAGGGAGTTCTCACATCTACAAAAGTATAACCGGCTGGGTAACCATCACCCACCTTCGGCAGTTGTACCCGGTTATGACGGTTTTTCGGTTGTTTTCTTGGGGGAAACAGGTAAGATGCGAGGATATTAGTAAGAGTAATCTACTGCGTCTTACCAATGTTTATATTCTTACGCATTGAGTGTGTCTTACTTGTGGTATTATGTAAGCCATGGAGAGAGTTTTCACTACCGTTAGCAGCAAGGGCCAGATTGTGATTCCGGTCTCGTTTCGCGAATCGATGGAGATCGAGCAAGGGACGCGGATTGCGTTTCGCCAGGAGGGAGCGCGGCTGATTCTGGAGCCGGATACTCTTGCGGCCAAGCTGCGCATACTTAAAGAACTGCGTGGATCGACGGCGGGGGGGCCATCGGGGTGCGATATGTTGCTGGAAGAACGGCGCCGGGATCGCGAGAGAGAATTGGCCAAAGACGGCTGGTAGGAAGAGATTATGACCGTTTTTGTTATCGATTCCTCTGCAATGATTCGCCATATTGACGGTGAGGCGGGCGCCGATCGCGTGGAAGCCATCATCCAGATGGCTTTGACGGGGGGTGCGCAAGTTCTGATTCCCGCCGTGCAGTGGGGGGAGATCGCCGGGATACAGCGCAAACGTTTCGGTGCGCTGGAGCAGGAGAGAATACTGCAAAGCCTTTTGCAGATCGATATCCGCGTCGTGCCTGCCAGCGCGGAACGTGCGGTTCATGCCGCCGAAATCAAAGAGGATCGAAAGCTCCCCTACGCTGATGCCTTCGCTATCGAGCTGGCGATGGACTCACCCAATCATGTGCTGGTGACTGCCGACTACGACTTCAAGTCTGTGGCTGATCTGGCGCAGATTGAATTTCTACCTTTGAAATAGACAGACGGTATATATTTCTGCCAACCGAGTTCATACTCACTTCAACGATGGCTATCCCCATGCCTGTGCTGCAATCAGTAAGCAGGAGCAATATTGGGCGGTTACCGGCGTTTGCGAGGTGGCTTCATGCGCGGGATGGAGGAGAAACCCGCATTCGGACCATGCGGAATCATTGCCAGAGAATCCCCAGGGTAGAGGATGGTGACTCCCGGATTGCGCAGGCTCTCTCCGGCAAGGAACTCTCCGAAGGTTTCCGAGTGGGCCTTGAGATATTTGCGCAGCTCCTCCCGAATCACCCCGCCGCCGCCCATCGATCCGTAGCCATGAATCACCTCCAGGCGTCCCCTGTAGCCGCTTTTCACGCAGGCGTTGTAGAAGCGCACAAACTCCCGCAGCGCTTCCGCCACCGTGAAGTTGTGAAGATCAATGGATCGAGACTCGCTCATGGCTTGTATTTACTCTGTCGGATCAATCGCCACCGTCACTGCGATAGCTGAAGCGGAAATCGACCTAATCCCTGCACTTATTCACCGTCCGTAGTAGCGCTCCAGGACTGCTCGACGTAGCTGTCGGTCATGCCGGCAATGTAGTCGGCGACGGTGCGCGCCAGGCCCTCGGCGGGAATCTCCGCCTGATGGTCGGCGGGCAGCAGGCCGGGGTTGGCGATGATCGTCGAAAACAATTCCCGGATGATTTCGGCGGCGTCCGCGTGCTCCTCCTCCATGACGGGAGATTCGTACAGGTTGGCGTAAAGGAACTTTTTGGCGGCAAGGCGCGCGGCTTCCATCTCCGGGCTCAGAGCCGCCAGTCGCTGGGGAGCGCGTCGAATCTGGTCCAAAGTAGTCGCGCCCAGCGCGGACACCTGCCTGCGCGTCTCTTCCATCAAATTCGTGACCAGAGCGTCGAGGATGCGCTTGAGAGTCTCGTAAACGGCAAGTTTCTGCGGAGCGGCGGCGTAATCGCGCAGCACATCATCGTGGAAGCCGCGGAAGAGTGTCACACCCTCGCGCACCTGCCCCAGTGTGAGAATGCCGGAGTCGAGACCGTCGTCCAGATCGGCGGTTAGATAGGCGATCTCGTCGGCCAGATCGATGAGCTGAGCTTCCAGGGGAGGGAACTGGTCGAGGAAGTACTCGGCCAGCTCCGGATGGGTTGCGGCGGAGTAGTCGTGAGAGTGCTTGACGATGCCCTCGCGCACCCCCAGGGTCAGATTCAGCCCGCGAAATCCGGCATAGCGCTCCTCAAACCAGGTAACGATGCGCAGGGCGTGCAGGTTATGGTCAAAGCTCAGGCCAAATCCGCGCAGGCACAGGTCGAGAGCTTTTTCACCGGCGTGGCCAAAGGGCGGGTGGCCGATGTCATGCGACAGCGCCAGCGCCTCGGTCAGTTCCTCGTTCATCCCCAACGCATGGGCCACAGTGCGGGCAATCTGGGTGACTTCTAAAGTGTGCGTCAGGCGGCTGCGAAAGTGGTCCGAAGGGGAATCGACGGCCAGGCGGCGGAAGACCTGCGTCTTGCCGGCCAGGCGGCGAAAGGCGCGCGCGTTGAGGATGCGGGCGGCATCGCGGGCAAAGGGCGTGCGATAAGGGTGCAACGGCTCGGGGTTTGCGCGACTCGCCAGTTCGCCGTCAGCGCGAACGGCAATCCCCGCGGGCAACGCGTAGCTCGAACTGGCTTCAGAAATCTTCATCGCCGAAAACGAAAGGGCTCACTTCTGTTTATACCGCAGCCGCGGAAACTACTCACTCAATTCCTAGTCCCTTAGTCCCTAATCCCTGTCTTTCAACACTCCAGGTTCGCCCGCCTCAGCTTAACCCCATCCAGGCGGCCCAGCAGGGTAACGGTGATGCGAGCGGGGTCAAAGAGCTGCTGCGCCATGGCTTGCACCTGGGCCGCGTCCACCGCGCTGATGCGGGCGATGATCTCGTCAATAGTAATGAACTCGTGGAAGTACATCTCCTGGCGCGCCAGGTTGGCCATGCGCGCGTTGGAGCTCTCCATCCCCAGCAGGATGTTGCCCTTGACCTGGTCCTTGGCGCGGGTCAACTCTTCCTCGCTCAGCAGCTCCTGCTTCAGCTTGCGGAACTCTTCAAGGATGAGCTGCACCACCTCCAGGCCCTTGCCCACCGAGGTGCCTGCAAAGACGCACAGGGTTCCGGTGTCGCGGCAGGGGCTCAGGTCGGAGTAGATCGAGTAGGCCATGCCCCGCTCCTCGCGAATGGTTTGGAAGAGGCGCGAACTCATGCCGCCGCCCAGCACCGTATTCAAAATCAGCGTGGCGTAGCGGTTCTCGTCGGTGATGCGCGGAGCGGGAACGCCCAGGCAAATCTGCACCTGTTCCAGAGACTTTTTGTTGCGCAGCACAATGCGCGCGCCAGCCTCGGGCGCCGGCAGCTCGTGGAGCGTTGCCCCGCCGGCAAGAGGGTAGAACTTTCGCGCCACAGTCTCGGCAAATTCATCGTGGTCCAGGTTTCCCGCTGCCGAAAAAATCATATTGCCGCCGTGAAAGCGATCTCCGTGATAGGCGACAAGGCTCTCGCGGTTCAACCGGGCAACCGTCTTTGAGGTGCCCAGAATCGGCCAGCCCAGAGGATGATCTTTCCAGAAGGCCTGCGTGAACAATTCGTGGACCAGCACCTCCGGGTTGTCCGCGTCGATCTTGATCTCTTCAAGAATCACGCCGCGCTCGCGCTCGATTTCGGACGCGTCGAAGACCGGGTTGAGCACCAGGTCGGTCAGGACGTCCAGC
>Ga0302267_10001944_pt1 | contig 25668 bp, 21 predicted proteins | sample III_Bog_E1_3_FD_194555 | JGI IMG/M metagenome (GOLD analysis project Ga0302267, IMG submission 194555) | Peat permafrost microbial communities from Stordalen Mire near Abisko, Sweden - III_Bog_E1_3 | ecosystem: Environmental > Terrestrial > Soil > Wetlands > Peat | place: Sweden: Abisko...
TCTTGGCGATTTTTCGGTGGGCGCCGGGGAGCTCGCGAGGTTCTTGGCGATTTCCCGCGAGCTTCGGGTCAGCGACCCGGCGACTACGTCTTCCGCCCCCCCTCCCTGCTCTCGGCTTCCCGTTCCGCCAGCGCCTTTCCCAGCTCCGTGGGCACCTTCTCGCTGATGGCCGGGGATCGCTCCGCCGCCATCCTCCGCAGGACGTGCGAGGCCTGGGGGTGCTCGCGCCAGTACCGCTCGGCGAGCTCGCGCAGCTTGGCGAGCATGAAGGGCGGGACCTTGCCCTGGTAGCGGGCGACGGCGCGGTCGACCTCGGCGCGGAGGAGCGTCTCGTGGTCGGAGAGCTCGGGGAGGGGCTCGGGCGGGCGGGCCGCGGCGTCGAGGTGCGCCCGGGCCTTGGCGCGGATCTCCTCGCCCCAGGCCGCGTAGTCGATGCCGGCGGCCGCGGCGGCGGCGTCCATCTCCTCCTCGTCGTCGAAGGCGTCGTCGTCAGGCGAGCAACACCCCGCGAGCAGGTTGTCGAGGCGCTCGATGTCGTTGGCCGGGGGCTTGTGGACAGTCATCCTTGCTCCTTCATCGATCCGAAAGGGGTGGGCCGCCGTCGTCGTCGAGGGTGAGGCGGGCCGCGGCGAGGCGTCGCGAGGCGCGCAGGCGCACCGCCTTGACGTGCGCGGCGGTCCAGCCGAGGGCCTCCGCGATCTCGGCGCGCTCGGTGTGGCCCTCGCAGGTCAGGCGGTGCACCGCGAGCGCCTCGGGGTCGCCCGCGAGGGCCGCGGCGACGCGGGCGAGGTGCTCGCGGGCGGCGAGATCGCGCGACGGGGTCGGGCCCTCGTCCCCCAGCTCCTCGATGGCGTCGTCGCTGCCACGCCGGGTGATCGCGCCGCCCGTGCGCTCGTTCATGGCGATGCTGCGCATGGTCTCGCAGAGGAAGGCCACCAGGCGCTCCTCGCTGTCCCCGCTGCCGGGGACCCAGCTCCGCTCGCCGCTGAGGAGCGCGTCGATGGCGCGGTTCACCAGCTCCGTCGGCTCGAGCACGAAGGCGCGGTGGCGCGCGCTCTCGGCCCAGCCCAGCACGCGGAGGAGGCCGCTCGCGGCGCGGAGGAGCCTGGGCAACACGGTCTCCCAGTCGGTTATCGCAAAGACCTCGGAGGCGCTCGCCGGGGGGGCTCGTTCCACCGGACGAGGATAGCAAGCCCCGCCGCGCTTGCGGTATCAGCGATGTGCCTGCTTGCGCCCGTCCCCGACGATCGCCAGCATGCCCCCGGCTCCTCGTCCGGGGAACCATGACCCACCTCGACCACTCACCCCGACGCGGCGCCGCCGCGCGAAAAGGACCTCATGGCCACCGAACAAGCCGCCTCGCCGAGCAAGGCCGCACTCTGGGGGGGACGCGTCCTCTCCGCGCTCCCCGTCCTGGCGCTCCTCGGGAGCGGATTCATGAAGGTCAGCCACAACCACGACTACGTCGAGACGATGGTGGGGAAGCTGGGCTATCCGGAGGGACCGATCACCGCGATCGGGATCGCCGAGCTGATCAGCGTGGTCCTCTATGCCGTCCCCCAGACTGCGGTCCTCGGCGCGGTGCTGCTCACCGGCTACCTCGGGGGAGCGGTGGCGACCCACGTGCGGATCGGGGAGGGCGTGGCCGTGCCGGTGATCATGGGGATGGTGGTGTGGGCGGGCCTCTTCCTCCGCGATCCACGGGTGCGCGCGCTCCTGCCGCTCCGCAAGGTGTGAGTCCGGGGCGTGGGCCGTTCACTGGACCGGTGGTGGGGTTCTCGACGAGCTCCTGGAACGCGGCCCGCTTCGGCTTGACGCTCGAGGTGGCCTCGTGTCTCGTACCGACCCGCACCATGTTCTTCAAGCGCCTGTTCCGACGCGCCGCCCCGCCAGCCGGCGCGGTCGCGAGCCCCCAGGGCGGCCTGGACGCCTCCAGCCCCATCGTCATCGAGCTCGCCAGCATGGCGGTGGCGCACCTGGGCGAGCTGGCGCCGGACTGGACGACGGCCTACGTGCGCATCGCCTGCGATGCCGGATCGCGGCAGTCCAAGGGCTCCTACGTCACCGCGTCGGGCATTTTCATGTTCAATGCCATGGCCGACGACTTCCTGCGTCGCATGCGCGAGGTGGGCGGCCAGCTGTTCGAAGCGATGAAGAAGGACCGCGGCGTCGCCTTGCTGATCGTGCGCCCCGATCTCGACTACGAGATCAGGTTCGAATGGGAGGACCTGGAACGCTGGCCCATCGCGAAACTGAACGGCGCGACCGGCATCCCGGTCGGCCTGTGAACGACGTGCCTTCACGTCGTCGACGGGGCCCCCCGAGCACGATTGTTCTGCATCACCCCGGGGGAGGTTTGCCCGGATTGACATGACCCGCAGCGAGCAGCGGAGCGGTGTCGCCGGTCGCTGCCGCGAGATCCTGGCGTAGGAGCCCGCGCTCTGGACCTTCGCCCTACGTCGAAGGCGTCGAGCCGACGAACAACGCCGCCGAGCACCGGATCCGCCGCGGCGTGATGTGCAGCGGCGCAACGTGCTCGACTACGTGACTGCTGTGTGCGAGGCCGCCCTCCGAGGGACGCCGGCGGTCAAGCCACCCACGCGACTCACCGGCCGGCTTGACAGGCGCCGAGCTTCCGGTGCCTCTTTCCTCCAGAAGAATGAAACCGACCTCCCCTGACCCGAGCGCCACCAGCGCCATCTGGAAGAACCACGCGCGCGCCCCCGGCACCCCGGAGGGCTTCACCGTGCGGACCACGCACCCCGGCAACCCCGACGGCGTCGAGGTGATGCTGGAGCAATGGGAGCCCGGCACCGAGGAGCCGCCCCACTCCCACCCCGGCGACGACATGACCGTGGTGGTCGAAGGCCGGATGTCGATCCAGTTCTATCACCGCGAAGGAAGCAGCCTGGTCCCGGACGGCGAGCCCGTCGTCCTGGCGCAGGGGCAGACCGGGTACGTGCCGGCCAACCGGATCCACGACGCGAAGTACCTGGAGCGCTGCAAGCTCGTCTACGTGCACGACAAGGCGTTCGGGTTCCATCCCGCCGAGTGAGTCAGAGCCCCAGCCGCACCGCCGCCACCAGCGCCCCGATCAGCACCGCGGCAATCCCGAACATCCACGGCACGCTGGAGACGAAGTAGGGGAAGCCCATCAGCCCCACCCCCGCCACCATCTGCGGCAGCCGCCGCTGCTTCTTCCCGTAGGCGAACGAGACGAAGCCCACGGAGCTCACCAGGAGCGAGGCCAGCAGCGAATTGCCGTCGAGGTTCATCGTGGCCTCCAGCGTAGCACCCCGCCGTCAGCTCGGCGGAAAGTGCCGGATGGCGCAGAGATCCTTGCGCAGCTCGGCGCGGAAGTCGGGGTGGGCGATGGAGATCAGCGCCTCGCCGCGCTCGCGCAGGGTGAGGCCGTGGAGATCGACGGCGCCGTGCTCGGTGACCACCCAGTGCACGTGGCCCCGGGTGGTGACGACCCCGGCGCCGGGCTTGAGCGCGGAGGCGATGCGGGAGACCTGCCCCCGCGCCGCGGTGGAGGGGAGGGCGATGATGGCCTTGCCCCCGCGCGAGAGCGCCGCGCCGCGGATGAAGTCCATCTGGCCGCCGATGCCGGAGAAGATGGTGTGCCCCATGGAGTCGGCGCAGACCTGGCCGGTGAGGTCGATCTCCACCGCCGAGTTGATGGCCACGACCTTGTCGTTCTTGCGGATGAGCGCGGTGTCGTTGGTGCGGTCGCAGGGGTGGAACTCGATCATCAGGTTGTCGTCGACGAAGTCGTAGAGGCGCCGGCTGCCGCTGACGAAGCTGGTCACCGAGCGGCCGGCGTGGACCTTCTTGAGGCGGTTGGTGACCACCCCGCCCTCGATGAGGGGGATCAGACCGTCGGAGAACATCTCGGTGTGGACGCCCAGCTCGTGCTTGTCGCCGAGGCGGCGCAGCACGGCGTCGGGGATCCCGCCGATGCCCATCTGGAGCGTGGAGCCGTCCTCGACCAGGTCGGCGACGAGCTGGCCGATGCGCGCCTCGACGTCGGTCTGGCGAGGGGCCTCCGCCTCGAGGAGGGGGCGGTCGGTGAGGGTGAAGGCGTGGAGGCGGGCGAGGGGGACCACGGTGTTGCCGTGGGTGCGCGGCATCTGGCGGTTGATCTCCGCGATGACCACGCGCGCCGAGTCCGCGGCGGCCTTGGCGGTGTCGACGGAGGTGCCCAGCGTGCAGTTGCCGTGGCGGTCGGGCGGCGAGAGCTGGAGCAGGGCGACGTCGAGGGGGATGCGGCCCGAGGAGAAGAGCGCGGGGATGTCGGAGAGGAAGACCGGCAGGTAGTCGGCGCGCCCCTCGGCGATGGCCCGGCGCAGCGGCTGGCCGGTGAACAGCGACACCGAGGTGAAGCGCTCCACGTGCTCGGGATCGGCGAAGTGGCAGGGGCCGGCGGTGTGCATGTGGTAGAGGCGCACGGCCTCGAGCTCGGCGCGCCGAGCGAGCGCGTCGAGCAGCGGCGTGGGCGTGGCGGCGGCGCCGTGGATGAAGATGTGGGCGCGGCTCTCGATGGCGGAGACCGCCTCGTCGGCGGACACGGCGCGGTTCATCCAGGCGGGATCGAGGGTCATGGGCGGCCTTCTCCAGGTTCCAGGGGACCGATCTAGCGCTGCCGGCGCCGGCCGGCGAGAGGAGAAGCGTGCTTGCGGCCGGTCGAGAGGCTAGCGTGCTCGCCTCATGGCGCAGCGGCAAACACGGCCCCTCACGAACGAAGAGCTGGCCGTGGTCGCGGAGGAGGAGCGCCTCCTCGCCGCCGTGCGCGCGGGCGTGGCCGAGGCGCGGGGCAAGACCCACGGGCGCCCCGAGCGGCTCGCGGCGATGGCCTCGCTGCGGGACGACTACACCAGCGCCCGCGCCGAGGACAAGCCGGCGATGCTGGCGCAGATGCACGAGGAGGCCGCCCGCGACGAGGCCTCGCTCCCCAAGGCGCTCCCCGATCTCGGCGAGCCGTACCTGGGCCACCTGCGCATCCGCTCCGCGGGCCGGGTGCGAGAGGTGCTGCTCGGGCCGATCCCGTTCCTCGACGCCGGGCGCGGCGTCACCCTGGTCGACTGGCGCCGGGCCCCGATCGCCGAGGTGTTCTGGAGCTCGGAGCCCGGCGACGACTACGAGATCGAGGTCGAGGGTCGGGTCATCGAGGGGGTGCTGGAGCGCTCGCACGTGGTCGCCTTCGAGCGCGGCGAGCTCGCGGTGATCTCGGTGCCGGGCGGCGCGCTCGTCCGTGGCCCGCGGACCTCCGGCGGATGGCTCTTCGAGCCGGGGGGCTTCGCGCCCAGGCTGGCCGCCTCGACCGAGCCCCCGGTGGCGGCCCGCGGCGAGGCGCGCATCGCGGCGCTGCTCGACGCCCACCAGCTCGCGCTGCTCGCCCGCGATCCGGCGGAGCCGCTGCTGGTGCTGGGCAGCGCGGGCTCCGGCAAGACCACCGTGGCGCTCCACCGCGTCGCCATGCTCACCGGCGGGCACCCCGACCGCTTCGATCCCCGGCGCGTGCTCGTCGTCGTCCCCGAGCCCGGCCTGCGGCGCTTCGCCGAGCGCATGCTCGACGATCTGAAGGTCGAGCGGGTGGCGGTGCGCACCTTCGACGACTGGATCCGCACCGAGGCGCGGCGCCTCTTCCCGGGGCTGCCCCGGCGCGAGGACAAGGATCCGCCCTTCGCCTCCAGCCGGATGAAGCGCCACCCGGCCCTGCTGGTCGCCATCGATCACCTCATCGACGAGCTCGCCGCCGAGATGGCCGGTCGGCTCGAGCGCGCGCTCGACGGCAAGGGCGCGATCCGGGCCGCCTTCGCCGCGCGCGCCGAGCCCATCCTCGCCGAGCGGATGCGGCTCGCCGAGGAGATCCTCCTCCAGGGCGCCCGCGCCGAGAAGAAGGCCGCGCTCGCCGACGCCTTCCGCGAGGAGCGCGCGCGGCTCACCACGGTGAGGCCCGATCTGGTGCGGCTGGTGGGCGATCGGGCGCTGCTCCGGCACGCGGTGCGGGCCAGCGTGGGGGGCGCCGGCGAGGAGCTCACCGAGGGCCTGGTGGAGCAGGTGGCGGCGCACACCGGCAGCCAGATCGACGAGCCGACCGAGGCTCGCTTCACCGACGTCGAGCTGGACCGGCGCACCGCGCTCGACGGCCGCTCGCTCGACGAGGGCACGCCGGACGACGTCGCGGGCACCCTCGACGTCGAGGACTACGCGCTCCTCTTCGAGCTGCTCTGGCGCAAGACGGGCACCTCGGGCACGCGGATCGGGCACCTCTCCCGCTACGCGCACGTCGTCGTCGACGAGGCCCAGGAGCTCGCCCCCATCGAGCTGCGCGTGCTCGGCCGCGCCGTCGACCCGGAGGGCGGCAGCGTGACCGTGGCCGGGGACGCCGCGCAGCGCATCGATCGGTCCAGCTACTTCGCCTCGTGGGAGGCGGTCATGGAGGCGCTCGGCACCGCCGCAGCGCCCGCCTACCTGGAGACCTCGTACCGCTGCCCGCGTCCCATCGTCGTCCTGGCGCACGAGATCCTCGGCCCCGAGGCCCCCGAGGCCGTCCCCCGCGCCCACCGCGACGGCGCGGAGGTGCTCTTCAGCGTGGTGCCCAGCGAGGGCCACGCGGCCCTCGAGATCGTCCACGCGCTGCGGGAGCTGCGCGGCCGCGATCCCGCGGTGAGCGTCGCCGTCCTCGCCCGCGACGCCGACGCGGCGCGCGCCCTCCACGACATCGTCTCGCGGGCGATCACCGCGCGGCTGGTGCGTGACGGGGAGTTCTCCTTCGGCCCGGGCGTGGAGATCACCGCGGTCGCCGAGGTCAAGGGCCTGGAGTTCGACTACGTGATCATCCCCGACGCGAGCGCGCGCCACTACCCGAGCACCCCCGAGCACCGGCGCGCGCTCCACGTGGCGGTGACCCGGGCCTCGCGGCAGGCGTGGATCCTCTCGCCGGGCGCGCCTTCCCCCATCCTGCCGGCCGCGACGACCGCGCGGCAGAGCGGGGCGTGAAGGGCCGAGTGAAGAAGTGCAAAGCGGCCCCGCGGGGAGGCGACAGGCGGCCGGGCGACGCTATCCTGGTCCGCAGGTGAGGTGCCCTTGATGAAAGCTCGATTCGCTCCCCTGCTCGCGCGTCTCTCGATCGTCTCCCTCGTCGCGGTCTCCGCGCTCGGAGCCACGGCCTGTAGTCAGGCTCAGGCCACCGCGGACCCCGCCGCGGGCGAGGCCGCCCAGGCGGAGACGACCACGGCCGCCCCCGCCTCGCGCGGGCCCGGCCACCAGCTCTTCTCGCAGATCACGGCGCTCGATCTGCGCGACGATCAGCGCACCGCCGTCTCCGAGATCGAGCAGAACCTGGCCGCCGACATGGCGCCCCACCGCGAGACCATCCGGCAGGTGGCCCAGCTCCTCGCCGACGGCATCGAGACCGGCCGGCTGGAGCCCGCCGACGCGGCGGCGCAGCAGGCTGCCCTGGCGGCCTCGATGCTCGACGTCAAGGCGTCCTTCGCCAGCGCCATGAACGACGTCCACGGCGTGCTCGACGCCGACCAGCGCGCCGCGCTCGTGGCGCAGCTCCAGGAGCAGCACCAGCGTCACCACGACGGAGGCGCGGAGGGCGACCACCCCCATGGCCCCATCGCCAAGCTGGCCCTGGCGCTCGGCCTCGGCGAGGAGCAGAAGGCCGCCCTCCACGACGAGTTTCGCAAGCACGTCGAGGCCATCTTCCCCGACCGCAAGGCGCACCGGCTCGAGATGGAGACGCGGATGAGGGCGATGGCCGAGGCCTTCGTCTCCGACAGCTTCGACGCCGCCGACTTCGACATGGGCGGCGGCGCCGAGCAGGCGCTCCAGTCGTTCACCGCGATCGCCACCCACGCCATCGACGTCTCCGGGCGCCTGCTCAGCGCGCCGCAGCGGCAAGCTCTCGCCGCCCTGATCCGGGCGCGCGCGACCGACCATCTGTGAGCTGAACACCGAGCGAGATTGTCGAACAGTGGGGCATTGCCACCCGCACCGCGACCGTGAGGGAGCGGAGGCTCGGGAGGGCACCCAGGCTTGGTGCCATCGATGGCCTCCGCTCGCTGACGCTTCGCGGTGCGGGCTGCCGTTGCAGAATCGTGCACGGTGATTTGGCGCTGGAGGGCACCGGGGTCCCGGCCGCGGGACACTGTGGTGCGGCGTGCGACCAGGGGTTGCGCGCCGTCGCCGCATCACCGAGGCTCGGCGCATGCGATCCCGCCCGTGGGTGGCTGCGCTCGCAGTCTGCCTCTCCGCCCTGCTCGCGCCGCGCGCCGCGCGCGCGCTCGATCCCTTCGAGATCCAGGTCTATGACGGCACCGCCAATGCGCCGGGGGCCTTCGGGCTCGAGCTGCACCTGAACCGCGTCGCCACCGGGCACATGGACGCCACGGCGCCCGAGCTGCCCCTGTTCGGCCAGTCGCACGCCACGCTGGAGCCCTCGTACGGGCTCGCGCCGTGGTGGGAGATCGGCGGCTACTTCCAGACCGCGCTGCGGGCCGACGGCCACTTCGACTACGCGGGCGTCAAGCTGCGCTCGAAGTTCGTCACCCCGCCCTCGTTCCATGCCCACCTTCGCTTCGGCATCAACCTCGAGGTCTCGTACCTCCCCGAGGCCTACGACCGTTACCGCTGGGGCGCCGAGATCCGCCCCATCGCCGCGTGGGAGGGCGACGGCTGGCTCCTCGTGGTGAACCCGATCATCGACCTCAGCCTCGCCGGGGCCGGCTGGACCGGGGGCCCGAGCTTCGAGCCTGCCGCCAAGCTGGCGCGGAGCGTGACCTCGGCGGTGGCGATCGGCATGGAGTACTACGGCTCGGTGGGCACCATCGCGTCGCCGTCGCCTCTGGCGGAGCAGAGCCACAGCTTCTTCGGGGTCCTCGACCTGGAGGCCTTCCACGATCTCGAGCTGGAGCTCGGCCTCGGCGGCGGGGTCACGCCCGCGAGCGCGGGCGTGGTGGGCAAGATCATCGTCGGGTACACCTTCGATCTGAAGAAGGCTCCGCCGGTCGCCGGCCCCGTCAAGCCCTGAGCGTCGCGCCCAGCAGCGCCGCGGCGCTGGGGCGCACCACCTCGACGAGGGCGCGCTCGGCGCAGGCGCGCTGCTCCGCGGGGAGGAGGCGGCCGTGGGCGCGGAAGGCGCGCTCGTCGATGCCGGCGGGGGCGATCTCGGACCCCAGCTCGGCCGGCGCGGCGAAGGCGGCGGCGATCGCGTCGCGCACCTCGGCGTCGCCGCTGCGGTGGGCCCACGCCACCAGGCGCCAGGCCATCGCGGCGTGGTCGGCTTCGTCGGCGGCGATGGTGGCGAGGGCGGCGCGCACCGCGGGATCCTCGGCGGCGTCGCGGGCGTCGGCCGCGGCGAGGGCGGCGACGGTCTCTCCGACGCACCCCTCGCGCACGGCGGCCGCCGCGACCTCGGCGAGGGTGACCCGCCCGAGCGCGCCGTCGAAGGGCAGGGGGCCCGGGCCCACCGGCGCTCCCGCGTAGGCGGACGCGAGGGCGAAGCCGAGCTCGGCGTGGCGGATCTCGTCGCCCATGGCGCGCTGCGCGTCCCGCACCAGCTCGGCGGGGGCAGCGACCGCGAGCAGCTCCAGGGCGAGGCGGGCGAAGGAGGCGATCGAGGCGTGCTCGAAGCGGGCCTCGCGCGTCCACGCCTCGGCGAGCGCGGCGCGGGTGCGCGGATCGAGCGCGGCGGTCGCGGGCGCGGAGGGCTCCGCGAGAGCCCAGTCGGCGCGCGGCCGGGCGGGGGCGACGCGGGCGACGCCCTCGACCGTGAAGGGGCGCCCGGTGCCGCCGCAGGGCTGGCTGCCGAGGACGATGACGTCGTAGCAGCAGGTGCCGGCGGGCGTGTACAGCGGCCCGCAGGCGATCTGCTCGACGATCGGCATGCCGCAACAGCCGCTCGTCTCCAGGTCGCAGACCCCGAGCTGCTTCGAGAGCGCGGAGATGAGCTGGGGGGTCTGGACCGCGCTGCACTCCGCCGCCGCCAGGCAGGTCTCCTCGAGCGTCTCTCCCGGGGGCACGGCCGGTTTGCACAGGCCTCCGCCGGCGCCGGTGCCCACGGCGGTGGTCGCGTCGCTGTAGCCGGAGACGGTCGAGGACGGGTAGCCGCCGTAGCCGAGCCCGCCGACGTCGGTGGTGCTCGTGGAGAAGCCGCCCTGCCCACCGCTGCCGCCGCTCCCGGTCGCGGTGTCGACGACGACGTTCCCCCCGCAGGCGTAGCCGGCGAGGCTCAGCCCGGCGAGCGAGCCCAGCCCCATCACCTCGACCAGGCGGAGGGAGAAGCGGCGGTTGCGGTCGGATCGGTCAGTCATGTTTGCGAGCTCCTGTGTCAGCCTGTGCCTGCGCGATATCCGCGGGGAGGATCGCGGTTTCGTCTCGAGCTCCAGGCCCGAGCAAGATCGAGGCCGCGCGACGATTGCGCTTCCGGACGCGCCCCGCGTGGGTGTAGAGAAGCCGCCGGATGCGATCGGCCTGGCTCCGGGGGCTTCCTCTCGCAGCGATGCTGCCCCTGCTCTGCGCGGTGTGGACTCGCACGGCGCATGCTGCGGACTGTCAACCGGTGCGCGGCCTCTCGCCGTGCATCGACTCGGACAACCTTTGGCCGCACGCGGGAGGCGGGCCCTACTTCGCGATCGGCGACACCACGACCACGCCGCGCGGCAGCCTCGCCTTCGGCATCGTCGGCAGCTACTTCACGCAGCCCCTCGGCGTGCGCGTCGCCTCCCCCGATCCCGCCGGGTCGAGCGTCTTCCTCGTCGACCAGGCGTTCGACGCCACGCTCCTCTTCGCGCTCGGCATGACCGACCGGCTGGAGCTCACCCTGGCTGCGCCCGCCACGCTCTACCAGAGCGGCGCGGGGCTCTCCTACGCCGTCCCCTCGGCGGCCCCGCAGCCCCGCAGCGCGGTGCGCGACATGCGCTTCGGCTTCGCCGCGGCGCTGCTGGAGCGGCCCCGCACCGGTCCCCTGCGCGGCCCCGCGCTCACCGGCCGGCTCGAGTTCGACGTGCCCACCGGCAGCGACGACGCCTTCGCCCACGGGCCCACGGCGGTGCTCGCGCCGTCGCTCGCGTTCTCGTACCGCGTCGGTCGCGTCGACGTCTCCGCGGAGGCCTTCGCGCGCCTCCGCGGCACCGCCACCTTCGCCAACGCCGTCGTCGGCCCCCAGGTCGGCGGAGCGCTGGGCACCTCGGTGGACATCCTCCCGGAGCGCTGGCTCAGCGTGGGAGCGGAGGCCTTCGCCCTCGGCACCACGGCCAAGCAGCTCCCCGATCCGCTCGCCGCCGCCGGCAGCGCCCCGGCTCCGCTCGTCCCCGCGGAGTGGATCGCGCACGTGAGCACCGCGCACTTCTATGGCGGCGATCTCGTCCTCGCCCTCGGCGGCGGCACCACCATCCCCCAGGGATCGACGGCGGCGCTCACCTCGCCGCGCTACCGGCTCGACTTCTCGATCCGCTACGCGCCCACCGGCCGCGACAGCGACGGGGACGGCATCCTCGATCGCGACGACCGCTGCCCCGACCAGCCCGGCACGCGCGCCAACTTCGGCTGCCCGGACAAGGACAGCGACGGCGACGGCGTCCTCGACGGGGCCGACAAGTGCCCCAGCGAGCCCGGCCCGGCCGCCAACGATGGCTGCCCCGACAAGGACAGCGACGGCGACGGCATCCCCGACCGGCTCGACAAGTGCCCCAACGACGCCGAGGACTTCGACGGCTTCGAGGACGCCGACGGCTGCCCCGATCTCGACAACGACGGCGACGGCATCCCCGATGTCGTCGACAAGTGCCCCAACGAGCCCGAGGACTTCGACGGCTACCAGGACGCCGACGGCTGCCCCGATCTCGACAACGACGGCGACGGCATCCCGGACCGGCTCGACAAGTGCCCCGACGAGCCGGAGGACTTCGACGGCTTCGAGGACGCGGACGGCTGCCCGGATCTCGACAACGACGGCGACGGCATCCCCGACGCGCTCGACAAGTGCCCCGACGAGGCCGAGACCATCAACGGCTTCCAGGACGCGGACGGCTGCCCCGAGCCGGGGCAGAAGTCGGTGGTGCGCTGGTCCGGCAACCGGGTGGTCATCGACGCGCCCGCTCGCTTCTCTCCCGGCAAGGCCGAGCCCCCCGCGGCGCTCGCGGCGCAGCTCCGTCTGATGGCGCAGCTCGTGCGCGGACGCGCGCCGCTGGCGTCCGTCATCGTCGAGGCGTATCCCGACCGAGAGCGTGACACCTCCGTCAAGGCGCTCGAGCTCGCGGTCGCGCGGGCCGAAGCGGTGAAGAAGCTCCTCGTCGCCGCCGGCGTCCCCGCCGCCGTGATCACCACTGCCGCGGGAGATCCCGGGGCCAAGCGCGCCGCGGGCGCGCCGGCCGTCGATCTCACCGTCCTCCGCCGGTCGCGGCCCGCCGCGCGGAGACCCAAGCCAAGGCCCAACCCAGGAGCAAGCACCCCTCGATGAACGTTCGTGAAGCGCACCGCACCCGCCACCTCGTGATCCGGCTCGACCGGGGCGACGAGCTCCCCGCCGCCCTCGCCCGCGCCCTCGACGAGGCCGACGCGCGCTCGGGGTTCATCACGGGCGTGGGTGCTCTCGAGGCAGCCGAGCTCGCCCACTACAACCAGCACACCCGCGCTTACGACAAGCCCCGCCGCCTCGACGCCCCGTGCGAGGTGCTCGCGCTTTCCGGCAACGTGGCCATGCTCGACGGCGCGGCCTCGCTGCGCCTCACCGCCGTCCTCTCCCGCGAGACCGACACCGGGCTCGTCACCTTCGGCGGCCAGCTGGTGTGGGGGCGCGCCTTCGAGCTGGAGCTGCACGTGATCGTCTTCGACGACCTGACCCTGACGCGCATCGCCGACGAGCGGACCGGCCTCCCCGTCCTCGCCGGCCGCCACTCCGCGGGGAGCGCTCCGGCGGCGCCCGCCCCGGTCGCTGCAGCGCCTGCCCCGGTGCAGCACGCGCCCGCCCCGGCAGCGCATGCGCCGCCGCCCGCTCCGCCGCCGCCCGCTCCCGCTCCGACCGTCACGTTCACGCCCGCGAGGTCGGTCACGCCGCCCGCTCCCCCGCAGCGCACCTTCACTCCCGACCCCCCGCCCCCGCCGGTGGCCGCGATCCCGCTCCCTGCGGCTCCTCCGCCTCCGCCGCCTCCTCCGCCCGCCCCGGAGACGACGGCGCCGCCGCCGCGTCCAGCCGCCCTGGAGACGACGGCGATGCCGCAGCGTCCGCAGCGGCCCCGGGAGGACGTCGACAACTACCCCGACGTCGGCGATGCGGTCATGCACTTCGCGTTCGGGGAGTGCACCGTGCTGAGCTCCGACGGCGATCGCATCCGCCTCCGCCAGGACAAGGACGGGCGCGTGCGCGAGGTGGCGCTGGCCATGCTCCGCATCGAGCCGCCCAGCACCGGGGCGGACGGGACCCGTCACTTCAAGCTGCACCGGAAGAACTGAGCCGCGCGCGGATTCAGGGATCGCGGCGCCCCGCGGCGGCCATCAGGGGAGAATGTTCCCCGCTCGCCGCCGCGGTGCCCTGGTCCCCTCCCGCGCTCGGATCGGGCGCTCGGCGGATGAACGTCGGGCGCGGGACCGCAACTCAGATCGAGGTGAGGCCAAACCTCCGAGAGCGGCGCCGGCGACGATGATGGAGACGCCCTCCCGCGCCTCGCACGTCGCCCAGGTCTCGCCGGCCTCGCCGGCCAGCCCCTCCGTCGCCTCCATCGACGTCCTGCTGGAGAGCCTGGAGCGATCCGCGCCCTCGAGCGCGCCCACCGTGGCCATGCCGAGGACCGCGCTGGGCGCCGCGCGCGCGCCGATCGAGGAGGACGCGCAGGTCGTCTCCAGCGCCGACATCGTGTGGAGCGGGCCGCTGGCGACCGACAGCCGAGACGGGCGCGCCGCGCCACGGAGCGCCGAGACGCCCTCGGTGGCCGGCGTCGATCCGCTCCTCGGCATGATCGTGGCCGATCGCTACCGCATCGTCGAGGCCATCGGCCGGGGCGGGATGGGCAGCGTCTACAAGGTCCAGCACACCCGCATCGGCAAGCTCCTGGCGATGAAGCTGCTCTCGGGCGAGATGGCGCGCCGGCCCGAGGTGGCGCGGCGCTTCAAGCGCGAGGCGCTCGCCGTCTCCAAGCTGCAGAGCCCCAACACGGTGCAGGTCTTCGACTTCGGCGTCTCCGACGGGCTGACCTACCTGGTGATGGAGCTCGTCGACGGCGAGACGCTGGGGCGCGTCCTCCGCACCGGCGGCCCGATGCCGTTCCTCCGGCTCGGCCGGATCCTCGTCCAGGTGTGCGACGCGCTCGCGGAGGCGCACCAGAAGGGCGTGGTCCACCGCGACATCAAGCCCGAGAACATCATGCTGGTGACGGGGCCCTCCGGCGCGGCGTCCGGCGACGCCGACGTGGCCAAGGTGCTCGACTTCGGCCTGGCCAAGCTGCGCGAGGCGCCGGGGCTCAACGACGTCACCTGCCAGGGCACCATCATGGGCACGCCCAACTACATGGCCCCCGAGCAGATCCGCGGGGAGGAGGTGGACTGCCGGACCGACGTCTACAGCGTCGGGGTGCTGATGTACCGCCTGCTCACCGGCTGCTTCCCGTTCTCCGCCGACTCGCAGGTGGAGGTCCTCGCCAAGCACCTCTACGAGCGGCCCATCCCCCCCGCCGAGCGCGCACCCGGGCTCGCCATCCCGCTCGGCGCCAGCCGCCTGGTGATGCGGGCCCTCCGCAAGGATCCGCGCGATCGCTTCCAGCGCGCGGAGGATCTCCGCGCGCTCCTCGTCGAGGAGCTCCGCGCCGCCGACCCGGCGCGCGGGGATCGCCTCTCGGGCCCCAGGGCGCTCCGCGAAGCCCGCGCCGGCGCCGCGCTCGCCACCCGGGACGAGGTCGACGCTTACGAGCGCGGGCTGCGCCGCACCCGCTACGGCGTCGCCGTCGCCGCCGCGACCGTGGCCCTCGCGGCGGCGGGCGGCCTCCGGCTCCTGGTCCCGCCCGCGCGCGACGCCGCCGGCGTCGAGATCGAGCCCAACGACACCGCCGCGGAGGCGACCCCGCTCCGCCTGGGCGAGCCGATGACCGGGCAGATCGGCAAGCGCCTCGACGCGACCCACGGCGATCGCGACTTCTACGCGTTCGATCTCCCGGCCTCCCCACCGGGGAGCGGCGCGGGCCCCGCCCGGAGCTTCCTCCGGCTGCGCGTGAGCGCGCTCCCCGGCATCGCCACCTGCGCCATGCTCTACCGGCCCGGCTTCGCCGACGCCGCGGGCCAGTACTGCGTCGGCCGCCCCGGCAAGGACCTCGTCGTGCCGACCCTGGAGCTCGAGCCGGGGCGCTACCTCCTCGCCATCGTCCAGGACCTCGACCCCTACGGCGGCGCCCCGCCTCACCTCCAGGAGAGCATCTCCGACCGCTACACCCTCCTCGCCGAGAGCACCGCGCCCGAGCCCGCGACCGAGATCGAGCCCAACGACCACGTCGCCTCCGCGACCCTGCTCACCGTCGGCCAGCCCTGCTCGGCCACCCTCGCCTGGGCCCGCGACGAGGACTTCTTCTGCGTCCCCGCGGCGGTCTCCGCCCCCCTCCGCTGGGTCGTCCACGCCGGCTTCCGCGACAGCGGCCTGCTCGAGGCCACGCCCATGTACGGCGAGGAGGGGGGCGCGCCCGTCCGGATCCACGTCGACGCGCGCGGCAAGCGCTCGGACACCGACGCGCAGAGCCCCTGGCAGAGCGCGCCCATCGCTTCGGCGGCCGGCCCGCAGCGCTGCCTGAGGATGCGGCTGGCGGCCGATCCCTGGGCGCCGTCGAGCGGGGGCGCGGGCCCGAGCGGCGGCGCCGAGCCTTACGTGGTGATGGCCGAGGCGGTGCGCTGAGAGGGCGCGCGTTACTCCACGGGGTGTTTGGTGGTAACCTGGCGCTGACGTGATGTCTCGAGAGCCGACGCGATGATCGGGCGCACCCTCGACAGCCGGTACGCGATCGTGCGGCTGCTCGGCCAGGGCGGCATGGGAGCCGTCTACGAGGCCCGGCACACCGGCACCGGGCGCCGGGTCGCGGTCAAGATCATCCTCGGCGCCGGCGCCAAGGAAGCGCACCAGGTCGCCCGCTTCGAGCGCGAGGCGCGGGCCGTGGGGGCGGTGGAGTCGGAGCACATCGCCCAGGTCTTCGACACCGGGCGGGACGAGGAAGCCGGCGCGCCCTACATCGCCATGGAGTTCCTCGAGGGCGAGGACGTCCAGGGGCTCCTCGACCGCCTCGGGCCGTTGCCGGTCGATCTGGCGCTGCGCATCGCGCTCCAGGCCTGCCTCGGGCTCGAGCGGGCCCACGCGGCGGGGGTGATCCACCGCGACATCAAGCCGGCCAACCTCTTCCTCTCGCGCAAGGAGCAGGGGCAGCGGGTGATCAAGCTGCTCGACTTCGGCATCGCCAAGGTCACCGTCCCCCTGACGGACACGCCCACCGACCACGCCCTCACCAAGACCGGCGCGATGATGGGCTCGCCGCTCTACATGTCGCCCGAGCAGGCGCGGGGCAGCGTCGCCATCGACGCTCGCAGCGATCTCTGGTCGCTGGGGATCACGCTCTTCCAGTGCCTCTCCGGCCGCCGCCCGCACGAGGACGCGCAGGGGCTGGGCGATCTGATCATGTCCATCATCAGCAGCCCGGCGCCGGACGTGCAGAGCGTGGCTCCCTGGGTGCCCGCGGCCGTGGCCCAGGTGGTGCGGCGGGCGCTGACCATCGACCTGGCCGGCCGCTACGCCAGCGCCGGGGAGCTGGCGGACGCGCTCCGGGCGCTGCTGCCCTACGGCTACGCCATCGTCGACCCGATGCTCGTCCCGCTCGGCGCCACCACGCGGGCCTTCGTGGCGCCGCCGCTGCCCGCGCAGACGCCCCAGCCCGCGTCCGCGCAGACAGCCCCGGGGATCCCTCCGCAGACGCCCCTGCCCGCGCCTCCCCGGACGCCGGCGCCGGAGGCCTCACCGTCGTCGTCGACCGCTCCCCCCGCGCCGCCGGCGCCGCCCACCACCCTCGGCACCACCGGGCAGGACCCGCGCGTGTCGGCGCCGCGCCGCCCGGTCGCGCTGATCGCCGGCGGTGTGGCGGCGCTGGTGATCGGGGCCACCGGCGTGATCTATTCGCAGGCTCGCCACGCCCCGCGGCCGGTAGCTGCGGCGGCCCCGCCCGAGGCTGGCCCCTCAGCCCCCGTGCCCGTCCCTCCGGCAGCTCCGCCCGCGAGCGCCGCGGTCCCCACCATCTCTCCGGTCGGGGCGCCGCCCTCGGACTCGGCGCAGGTCGCTCCGCCCGGCTCGGCGGCTCCGTCGGTGAAGCGCCCCGGCCTCCGTCCTTCCGGGCCCCCGGCGCGGAGCTCTTCACCCGCGGCGGCCCCGCCCGCGAAGGCCCCCAGCGACGACGAGACCTCGAGGAAGTAACCCACCCGCCCGGTGACGCCGGGGAGACCCCCGGCCGCCGGTTGATCCCCGCGCGTCTCGGTGACAAGAGGCCGTCATGTCGCCTCCCGCCGCCGAGACCGCCGCCCGCCGGGGCGCTGCGCCGATCACCTCCCTCGACAGCCTCGTCGCCGCCCACCCCGGCACCCTGAGCGAGCTCTTCGTCGCGGCCCGCCCCACGGATCCGGCCGAGCTCGGCGATGCCCCGCGGGGCCGCCTGCTCGCGTTCGCGCCCGGAGCCGAGGTGTTCCTGGCGTTCCGGCCGCTCCTTCGTGCGCTCGGCGGCGGCCTCATGCCGTGGCGCGGCAAGACCTTCGATCACGGCGGCAACTCGGGGCAGAACGTGCTCCTCAACCGCCGCGCCTTCCGCTTCCAGGCCGAGGTGGCCCTGTCCCGGCTCGACGGCCGCCCGGCCCTCGCCCTCACCTACGACGCCCCCGCGCACGGGAACCCCTGGCCCGTCTCGGCCCTCCGCGACGAGCTGCGCACGGTCGGCCCCGGCGTCGCCATCGGGCCGGCGTTCTTCCTCCCCCCGGGCGCCAGCGCGCCGGTCGCCCTGCTCTGGTTCGGCCTGGAGAGCGCCCAGCGTCCCGGATAGCGAGGCGCAGGGTCGACCGGCGGGCGAGGGGACTGCTACACTCGCCGCGTGTCGCTGAAGATCGACCAGGACCACGGCCGTTTCCGACAGATCGTGCGGGGTCGCATCCGCCAGAATCTGCGGAAATACATCTCGCAGGGCGAGCTGATCGGGCGCAAGGGAAAGGACCTCGTCTCCATCCCGATCCCGCAGATCGACATCCCCCGCTTCCGCTTCGGCGACAAGCAGCGCGGCGGGGTCGCACAGGGTGAGGGCAACCCGGGCGACCCGGTGGGCGCCGGCGAGGAGAAGCAGCCGGGCCAGGGCAAGGCCGGCGGCGAGCAGGGCGACCACGTCCTCGAGGTGGACGTCACCCTCGACGAGCTCGCCGCCATCCTCGGCGAGGAGCTGGAGCTGCCCGACATCCAGGACAAGGGCAAGAGCAAGATCTCCAGCGCCCACGACCGCTACTCGGGCATCCGCCGGGTCGGCCCCGAGTCCCTCCGCCACTTCAAGCGCACCTACCGGGAGGCGCTCAAGCGGATGATCTCCAGCGGCACCTTCATGCCCGACCGGCCGGTGGTGGTGCCGGTCCCCGACGACAAGCGCTACCGCTCGTGGAAGACCATCAACGAGCCGATCACCAACGCCGTCATCATCTACATGATGGACGTCTCCGGCTCCATGGGCGACGAGCAGAAGGAGATCGTCCGCATCGAGTCCTTCTGGCTCGATGCCTGGCTCACCCGCCAGTACAAGGGCCTGGAGTCGCGCTTCATCATCCACGACGCCGTGGCGCGGGAGGTCGATCGGGACACCTTCTTCCACACCCGGGAGTCGGGCGGGACCATGATCTCCAGCGCCTACAAGCTCTGCGCCCAGATGATCACCAGCGATTACCCCGCCGCGGAGTGGAACATCTATCCTTTCCACTTCTCCGACGGCGACAACTGGTCGATGGACGACACCCTGGCCTGCGTCGAGCTGCTCAAGACCCAGCTCCTCCCCAAGAGCAACATGTTCGCCTACGGCCAGGTGGAGAGCCCCTACGGCTCGGGGCAGTTCATCAAGGATCTCAAGGAGCACTTCGCCAAGGACGACCGCGTCGTCACCAGCGAGATCCGCGACAAGGACGCCATCGTGGGGAGCATCAAGGACTTTCTCGGCAAGGGCAAGTGACGGCACCATGAGCAAGTTCGCGCTGAACACCGCCCTCCCGCGCTACCTCCGCACCGAGAAGGAGCGGATCGAGAAGATCGCCCGCGACTTCGGGCTCGACTTCTTCCCGACCATCTTCGAGATCCTCACCTACGACCAGATGAACGAGATCGCGGCCTACGGGGGGTTCCCCAGCCGCTATCCGCACTGGCGCTTCGGCATGGAGTACGAGCAGCTCTCCAAGAGCTACGAGTACGGCCTCTCCAAGATCTACGAGATGGTGATCAACAACAACCCCTCGTATGCCTACCTGCTGGAGGGCAACTCGCTGGTCGACCAGAAGCTGGTGATGGCGCACGTGTACGCCCACGTCGACTTCTTCAAGAACAACTTCTGCTTCCGCTCCACCGATCTCGACACCTGGGGCACCCTCGTCGAGCCCGTCCACAAGAAGGGCGGCACCTACGATCCCGACCGCAAGTGGATCGACCAGATGGCCAACCACGGCTCCCGCATCGGCCGCCACATCGAGCGCTGGGGCATCAACCGGGTGGAGGCGTTCCTCGATCAGTGCCTGTCGCTGGAGAACCTCATCGACCCCTGGGCCCCCTTCAGCGGCCGCGCCGCCCCCCGCGTCGAGGCCGAGGACGAGGACGAGGGCCCGCGCCCGGTGCCCAAGCTCGCCGCCAAGGACTACATGGACTCCTTCATCAACCCGGAGGAGTACCTCGAGGCGCAACGCAAGAAGATGGACGCCAAGAAGCCCGAGCGCCGGATGCCCGAGCGGCCCGAGCGCGACGTGCTCAAGTTCCTCCTCGACCACGCCCCGCTGGAGCGGTGGGAGCGCGACGTCCTCGAGATCATCCGCACCGAGGCCTACTACTTCGTCCCCCAGAAGCAGACCAAGATCATGAACGAGGGCTGGGCCTCGTACTGGCACTCCCGGATGATGACCGAGAAGGTCCTCGATGCCTCCGAGATCATCGACTACGCCGAGAACAACGCCGGGGTGATGGCCACCTCCCCCGGCCGCCTCAACCCCTACAAGCTCGGCGTCGAGCTCTACCGCTACATCGAGGACCGCTGGAACAAGGGCCAGTTCGGTCGCGAGTGGGAGGAGTGCAACGACCTCGACGCCAAGCGCAGCTGGGACATGCGCCTCGGCATGGGCCGGGAGAAGATCTTCCAGGTGCGCGCCCTCTACAACGACGTCACCTTCATCGACGAGTTCCTCACCCCCGAGTTCGTCTTCGATCACAAGATGTACACCTTCGGCTTCTCGGCGCGGAACGACCGCTTCGAGGTGGAGAGCCGCGAGTTCAAGGAGGTGAAGGAGAAGATGCTCTTCCAGCTCACCAACTTCGGCGATCCGTACATCCGGGTGATCGACGCCAACTACGGTAACCGCGGCGAGCTGCTCCTCGAGCACACCCACGTCGGGATGGATCTCCGCGGCGACTACGCCAAGGAGACGCTCAGCTCCCTCGCCCGGGTGTGGAAGCGGCCCGTGGCGGTCGCCACCAAGGTCGACAACAAGCCGGTGCTCCTCCGCTACGACGGCAAGGAGCACTCGATGATCCCCTACAAGGTCTGAGCCCATGAGAGGCTCCTTCGCCTCGCTCGGGCTCGCCGCGCTGGCGCTCGCCGCGTGCGGCACCACGCCTCCCGCGGACGCGCCGCCGCAGCCCTCTCTGCCTCCTCCCGCGCTCGCGGCTCCGGCGCCCCCGCCCTCGGTGCTGGTCCCTGCCGCGCCGCCGGCGATGGCCACCCCCGCGCCTGCCCCAGCGCCGGCCGCGGGATCGGGGGTGCCTCTCGATGCGCCGGCTGCGCCACCCCCGCCGCCCAGCCCTCCGCAGACGCTCGCCCGCGGCGACGGCACGCCGGCCGACACGGCGCTTGGCGCCGGCGATGCGGCCTTCGCCAAGGGAGACTTCGTCGCGGCCGAGAAGGCCTATCGCAAGGCGGCCGGCCTCGCTCGCAAGGATCCGGCGCCCATCGTCGGCCTGGTGCGCGCGCACGCCGCCAAGGCCGGGGTGCCCACCGACTACAACGCGGCCCCCCGCGATCCGGTGCTCCTCGCCGCCGTCCGGGAGCTCGGCGCGGCCATCAAGCTCGACGACGGCTATGCCCCCGCGCACCTCGAGCTGGGCCGCTCCCTCCTCGTCCTCGGCCGCGGCGACGAGGCCTTTGCCGAGCTCAAGCGCGCCGTCGAGCTCGCCCCCGGCGATGCCGAGTCCCACTCCGCGCTGGGGGTCGCCCACCTCGCCGCCGGCCGCCTCGGCGAGGCCACCCGCGAGCTCTCGCGCGCCGCCGATCTCGCCCCAGGCGACGCCGAGCGCCAGACCAACCTGGGCACCGCCCTCCTCGCCTCCGGCAAGACCGCGGACGCGGTGCGCGCCTACGAGAAGGCCGTGCACCTTTCCCCCGGGGACGCGCGCACCCTCAACGACCTGGGCACCGCCCTCCTCGCCGAGAACGATCCGGCGCGGGCCATTCCCTACCTGGAGCAGGCCGTCGCCAAGGATCCGCAGCGGGCCACCTACCGCTCCAACCTGGGATATGCCCACCACCTCAAGGGCGATCTCCCCGGGGCCATGGCGATGTACCGCGAGGCGCTCAAGCTCGACGACAAGCTGGGGAGCGCCTGGATCAACCTGGGCAATGCCCTGGCGCAGACAGGGCAGCTCCAGGAGGCGCGCGAGGCGTACCTCAAGGCGCAGGCGCTCGATCCCGGGGATCCCCGGGTGAAGGCGGTGCTCGACGAGCTGTCCGCGATGGAGAGGGCAGGAGTCAAGAAAACGCCCTGAGGGGACCCCCTCGGCACCGCCCGCCTGGGCACTACGTTCCCGGCATGGCGGACACGGTCGCGACGCCGCGAACGGCGGCTCTGGTGCTGGCGGGCGCGGTCGTCAAGGGCGCCTTCGAGGCCGGCGCGCTGGAGGTGATCGCCGCCCGCGGCGTCACCGTCCCCCGCATCGTCGCGGCCAGCTCGGGGGCGCTCAACGGGGCTGCCTACGCGGCCGGGGTGCGGGCGCGGCGCGAGGTGGACGCCGTCCGCGATCTGGTCCGCGTCTGGGAGGAGGAAGCGACCCTGTGCGGCACCCTCCACCCGAGCTGCCGGGCGATGCTGGGAAGGCGGGGGATCTCCGATCAGGAGAGCCTCCTCCGCCTGCTCCGCCGCCACGTGCGGCCGTGCGTCGTGCCGGATCCGGCGCCCATCGACTTCCACGTCATGCTGGCGACGCTGCGCGGGCGTCAGGGCCACATCGATGGGGAGCTGGCCACCACCTACAGCGAGATCCAGAGCTTCACCGGCGCCTCCTTCGACACCCGGGAGGAGCTGGAGCGGGTCTTCGTCGCGGCGACCGCCTCGTCCGCGTTGCCGGTGCTCTTCGCGCCCGTGGACGTGCCCGGGGTGGGGCCGTGCACCGACGGGGGCCTGGTGAACAACACGCCGATCGGCACCGCCTTCGGCCCCGATCCCTCCGACCCCCTCGGCGCCATCCTGGTGGTGACGCCCACGCCCGCGCTCCTCACCACCCCCTCGCCGGACCCCCGCGGGCTCCAGCTCCTCGCCCACCAGCTCGACATGGTGTTCGCGGAGTGGCTCTTCCAGGATCTGCGCCGGGCCACCTGCCTCAACGAGGGGCTGGTCCGGCTCGATGCGCTGGCGGCGCGCCGCGGCTGGTCGGAGGAGGACGTCGAGGCGATCAAGGTCGCGCTCGATCTCGGCCGCGTGCGCCCGGTGCCGATCGTGTCCATCCGACCGCTGGAGGCGCTGCCGGGCACCATCTTCTCGGGGTTCACCGATCGGGGGGTGCGGCGGGCGTACCTGCAGCTCGGTCGGGAGCGGGCGGCGCAGGTGCTCGATGGTCTGGGGTGGGGCGCGTGACGGGGCTTCGTGCAGCGGCGGCTCGACCGGCCCCACAGCCGTTCACCGGGGCAGCTCGACCACGCCATCACGAGCTTCGTGCTCACGTCGGCACCGCCGTCGCAACTTGCACCTGGTTCGCCACCGGCTGATAGATGTCCACGCCCGTCTCCGGCGTCCGGACGCTCACGATGAGGGCGTACCGCGCCGCCTTCTTCCAGCGCCCAAGCTGATGCCGCTCCCGCCACCAGCCGATGACCGGGCAGACCGCGATGCTCCCACGGTTCGCAAGATCTGCTGCCGTACCCTTCCAGCGGTCGTGATGCACGGATCCCTTCTCGCGCAAGGTCGGGCCGAGCAGCCACCCCACGTCGGCGGTGTCGATCTCCTCGTCGCCGTCGCGTGCCGCCTTGTTGACGCGCTTCCGCAGATCATCCGGGCCCTCGCTCGCCTTCTGCACGGCGAACCGCAGGCCGTGCGATGCGTATCGGTGACGTCGCTCCCAGCCTCGGCGCGCGGGGTTCGGCTCGATGAAGTAGGAGAGGGTCACCCGCAGCTCGACCTCCACCTCGCCGAGCTCCAGAAGCGCCTGCTTCGGCCAGGGTAGTGTGTGGAGGCGCATCTCGTTGCTCTTGTCGCGCTCGAACGGCCGGAGCTCGTCCTGCACGATGAGCGTCAGCGCGTTGCCTGCGCTCCAGAGGGCGCGCTCCAGGTTCGGGACGCCGAACCCGAAGCAGCGGAGGAGGTGCTCCATGGCGCGCCGTCGCGATCGGCTGGCGTCGATCTCCTCGCGCATCCGAGGCGTCCATTCGGCGGAGTGTACCAGGAGCGCGCGGATCGTCTCCGGCCAGAAGTCCGGGTACTGCGCCCAGAGCATCGCACCGATGCGCGAGGCGGCCGCGCTGGCAGCGCTCGTCTCGCCGGTCACGGTGAACGGCTTGACGAAGGGCTCGTGGTGCGTGGTGAGCAAGGAGAGCGAGTCGGTGAAGTCGGCCTCCTTGCCGTCGGGGCTCAGGGCCATGTTCCCGCCCTCCATCACGATCTCCGGCTTGATCGGCCACTGGGACTGCCAGATGCACGAGGTCGTGCTGCTCGGCGACAGCTCCCCGGGGCGAGCGATGGGGCTCCAGCCGTTGAAGATTGGCTCGGTGATGCGCGTGCGCTCCGTGTAAGCGCCCACCGTGACGGCGTTCCATGCCTGCCCGGGGTCGTGGATGCCCTCGCTCTCGTTGCGCGCCCGGTAGTCCATGCCCGGGTCCACACGGATGTTTCCGGCAGAAATGACGAAGAGGCGCGGGTTCTCGTCGTCCATCCCCGAGCAGAGCTTGTCGATCTCGGCGGACCACGACGAAGGCTGCCCTCGATCGCGGAAGTCCGTCGCCGTGATCGCCATGGAGATCGCTCGCTTGCGCAGCGGCGCTGCGATCTCGGCTCGGGCGACGCCCTCGGCCGTGATCGCCCCGTACAGCTTCGGCGGGTTCGCGGTCCCTTTGTGGAGGATCTTCACAGACTCGAGCCGGTGGGTGAGCGGCACCGGAAAGGATGAGAGCAGCGCCTCAGCGAGGTCGCCGTGGAGCGCGATCCCGGCCATCCCCGTGCCGTGGCCGTCATCATCGTGCACGCCCCACGAAGGATCGTAGGTGTGCTGGTCATCCCTCGACAGCGCGGGTTCGAGCAGCGGGTGCCCAGCGTTGACGCCGGTGTCGACGATGCAGACGGCGGGCGCATCCGGCGAGGGCCCGGTTATCCGGTCCTTGAGCTCCTTGGCCCAGCCTTGCTGCTCGATCGCGTTCATCCGTACGAAACTGGTCGGCACCTCCTTCGCGAGTCGAAGCTCCGCGATGACGTCGAGCAGTTCGATGGAACCGGTCATCTGCTCGCGGGTGCCATAGACGAGGACGACCCGGCGATCGGGGAACCTGAGCTGCTCATCCCCGACCTCGAGCTTCGCCTCCTTCGCGTAGTCGCGGAAGCGCGCCAGCGGATCGTCATCCTCGCCGCGCAGCCAAACCTCCCAGCAAATAGCCTTCCCAGCGCGAGGAAACAGCGCCGCATCGTCGGTCCAGAACCCCTCGAGCACCGCGAGTCGGATCTCCGCGATGCTCTCGACGAGCGGCTTGTTCTTCGGGTTGCCTTTGGCGGTGGTCTCGGTGAGGTACGCCTCCACCTTCTTCTCGAAATAGCCGAGCTGCCCGCTGGGTACGTACACCGTCGCGTAGGTGACGTTGGCCCGGGTTCGCGTCGCGGCAAGCTCGATGCCCGCGCCCTTCACATCGAGACTGTGCAGAGCCAAATCGAAGTTGGGAGCGCTGGCGAACTCCAGGTAGACGCCACGTCGCGCTTCCACGGCGACGGCGTCGTGATGCGCGTCGCGCGCCTTCAGATCCTTCCGGGCCTGGTCGAGCTCCTTCTTCAGCGCGGCGCCGTGACTCGCCGGATTGACGGGAGGCAGGCGCGCCTCACCGCCGCCTTGTAGGGGGGACGTGTACGGCTCCGCCGCGGACGTCCCAGTGAGGAGCAGGTGCCTGCGTCGATCGATCTCTTTGGTCGCCATACCGCCGCGTCATCACCCGCGTGTCACGCCCGGCCGGAAGGCCGTGCGGC
>Ga0302267_10001950_pt1 | contig 25608 bp, 19 predicted proteins | sample III_Bog_E1_3_FD_194555 | JGI IMG/M metagenome (GOLD analysis project Ga0302267, IMG submission 194555) | Peat permafrost microbial communities from Stordalen Mire near Abisko, Sweden - III_Bog_E1_3 | ecosystem: Environmental > Terrestrial > Soil > Wetlands > Peat | place: Sweden: Abisko...
CGACCGCACCAACGTCGAAGAGTCCATCACCCGCCTCGCCCAGATGGCCCGCGCCGTCGGCATCCATCTCGTGCTGGCAACGCAACGTCCTTCTGTCGATGTCATCACCGGCCTCATCAAGGCCAACATCCCCACCCGCATCAGCTTCCGCCTGGCCACCAAGGTCGATTCGCGCACCATCATCGACTCCAACGGCGCCGAATCCCTCCTCGGCAAGGGCGACATGCTCTACCTTCCCCCCGGCACCAGCCGCGTGCAGCGCGTCCACGCGCCCTTCGTCACCGAAAAGGAGATCTCCGCCGTCACCGAGTTCTGGAAGGCCCAGGGCGAGGCCGAGTACGTCCACGGCTTCCTCGAAGGCCCCAAGGAAGACGACGCCAACGCCGCCGCCAACGGAGAATCCAGCCAGGAGGACGACGACCTATTCGACGACGCCGTCCGTCTCGTCTTCGAGTTCGGCAAGGCCAGCACCTCGCTCCTCCAGCGCCGCCTGCGCATCGGCTACGGCCGCGCCGCCCACCTCATCGACATGATGGAGCACGACGGCCTGGTAGGCCCCGCCGACGGCTCCAAGCCCCGCGAAATCCTCAAATCCCCCTCCTTCTACAAAGAAGTCGACGCCGCCCTCCGCTAACCCTTCCCTACGGTTGTCCTTCCGCGCGTTGCCTCCTTACGTTTGTCATTCTGAGCGCAGCGAAGAATCCCCGCATTTCGCCCGCGCCGCCTCAAAATGTATTAGGCGGCCGCATCTTCGTCTCGTCAAACGGCTCGATCGGCTTGCCCCAGTCCTCGCTCAAATCGCGCCAGGTTGGATTGTGCTCGACGATCAACGCGATCTTCTTCACGCGCAGCCAACCTTTGATCTCGGTTTCGCGGCGGATCGCATCCTGGATGTACTGGAACCGCTCGAAGTAGACAAGCCGGTCGATGCCGTATCGTGCGGTGAACGAACCTGGATTCTCAGCGGCCTTGTGTTGCGTCACCCTCACCATCAGGCTGTTGGTGACGCCGGTATAGAGGCGATGAAATGTGTTGGCGAGAATGTAGACGTAGTACTCGTGGTCGCGCATGGGGCAGACTTGAAGTGTAGTGCAGCCGCCAGGCGAAATACGGCGATTCTTCGCTACGCTCAGAATGACAACCAAGCGGCTCACCTCTACTGCATGTCATTCTGAGCGTAGCGAAGAATCCCCGCATTGGTATTTGTCTTTGTCTGTTCTTGCCGTCATCCCAACCGAACCCTCAGCCAGCGTAGCGAGTCGTAGGACTATAATTCTGCAAACATCTGCGCAGCGAATGTCGGCTGACACCAACGCCACGCGCACGGGTTCAGGAGGAAGTCGTGAAGATTCTTCGTTCCTTGAATCGCAGGAGTTTCAGTGTGGATCTTGCCGGAGGGTTTAACTTCCTGAGGCCCAACACAAGGTTTACCCCTCCCTCGCATCCGCCGGGGGAGTTCCACTATCTCCCTGGCCAATCCAAAGAAACTGCGTTTCCGCAAGCGCATGAAAATCCGGCAACACCGCCTCAGTTTGAGTTGATACCTTCGCCGTATCGGAACGATCCGCTCTATCTCCGCCTGTTGCGGCCAGCGTTGCTCGTCTTGGCAGCACTTGCGCTCATATATTTATTCTTCTGGTGGATCGCCGGGTTCCCCATCCCTCGCTTTCACTCAGCATAGCCTCTTCGCTTCTGAGACGCGGGTGTCTCACCGCTCTCACTTCATCGCCGGCCTAGCCGCCGCCGCCACATACTGCTCATTGAGCGCTCGCCGCAGCAGCGTCTTAATCACCGCCTGCCGGCTGATGTTCAGCTCCTTCGCCTCGCGGTCCAGCTCCTCCAGCATGGATGCCGCAAAGTCCACATTCACGCGTTGGACCAACGGCGGCATCATCTTCCCATCGTTCGTAAAAAAGCGCGAGATGTCCTCGCCCTTGTCCGCCATCCGTGCAATCGCCTCCGCCGAAACCGGTTTTTTTGCCCTACGAGTACTCTTCATATAATTTGCCCTCCTCCCGCGTAGCCTTCCATAACGTCACAAGGTGATAGAACTCACCCTCATCGTCCTCTCGCACCTCGAAGATCAGGGCGTAGAGCCGCCGCCCAACCCAACCGATCACGCGATACTGCTCCGGGTCATCGGAACTGCGGTCCTGATAGTAAGGGCCCTCAAAAATCTCCAGCGCCTCTTCGAACCCGATACCGCGCTTCGGGTTCTTCCGCAATCGCAAGCTCTTCACCGGATCGAAGTGGAATCGCATGGATCGGTAGTATAACAGTTATACCTTTTCGCCACCCGTCGGGTACCTCATTCGTCAGTATTCGCAATCATCCCAATCATCCCCAGCCACGTCTCCACCAACTCTGGCCATCGCGTCACCGGTAGCTTCGTCCTGCGCAGCCCGAAGGCGTGCCCGCCCTGCGCATACAAATGCATCTCCACGGGAACCCCGGCGTTCTTCAGCGCAATGTAGTACACCAGCGAGTCGTTCACGTTGTCCACATGGTCGTCCTCGTTCTGTAGCAGAAACGTTGGCGGCGTCTGCCGCGTGATGTGGCTGGCGATGTCTGGATTCAGCTTCGGCGTCTTCAGGCTCTCATCGCCAAACGACAGATGCCCCGGATAGATCGCCACCGCAAAGTCCGGACGGCAGCTCACCTTGTCCGCCGCATCGACCGCCGACAATTCGAGATTAGCGGCGTGCGTGTCAGGGCAAACCGGCCGGAGTGATCCTGCGCAATAACGCCTCGAGTTTCGCCAGGGGCGCCTTCCAGGCCGGATGATTGGTTGCCGATATCTGCAACATCTCGACCCGAAACAGTCCGCCAAACTGAGAAGCCGCGTCGCGGTCGTCATTGGGTTCGCCAGGCGCCTTTCCCGCCGTCAGCATCTCGTCCACGGCCGGCGCGTAAGCGTTGAAATTCATCGAGAACCACGAGCCCAGGTCCAACTTCAAGTAAAGCGCCTTGCCGCTTTCAAATGCGAACAGGGACCGTTGCACGGCGGGCGTCTCCGAAAAAAAGCTGTCATTGAAGATCAATTGGGCTTGGCCGTCATGAAGGCCTGCATAGGGCGACGGCATCGCATCGCACCGTTTTATGCCCCTTGCATCGATCACGCAGACCGGAGTATCGTGCCGTCGCTCGTAGCTGACATTCTTGATCGCCCATGCCTTTGCGGGCGTGTCCGGCATGTTGTTCCACACGCTAAAGACGCGGTCCAATTCGGCGCGCGACCAGGGGCCCGGAGTCTTGGCGCAATAATCGTCCCTGAATGTCTTGCCGTCCTCCACGCGGATCTTGGAGCCAAGAAGCGTGTCGCCCGGATCGCATGTGCCTTGGGCATGAGCGGGCGCAAGCACAGTACCGTAGAGTGCGGCCACAAGCAGTAACCTCGCCCACCGTGAGATGAAGTGCCCCATATTCACCTGCCTTTCCGTTTGCGACGCCAATACAGGGTGACGAGTCCGGCGACCGTGGCACCCCCTATGAGCAGTCCCGCATAAATCGTATTGCGTGCGGCAGCCAGCGACGCAGCGCTGTTTGACGTATCCGAAGCTGCGGTCTTGTTTTGCTCCTCTGTCGGCGACGCACTGCCGGAGGAGCTGTTGGCCTGGGGCGCGCTGTCCATGGACGCCGCCGGAAGGACGCCCCGGTCCTCGGGATGGCGCTGAAGCCAGTCGTCATAGGGCGGGCTCCGCCAGTGCTTGTCCTGATGCGCTATCTGGATGGACTGCAGATAGCGAAGCCACTGCTTGTGGATAGCTTGGGTAAGCGGATCGTCGCCATTCTGTTGGTCGTCGGACACGCGCGGCACGCCCGTCGCGGAGAGCACGTTGGCGAGAGGAGAGATGAGTGAAGGTGGCGATAAGTCGGGCCCGCCATTGGTTGCCGGAGAGGGAGAGGGCGACGGCGTGACACAATTGTTGCCGACACAGGGCATCGGCGGAGGGTGCGGGTTGCAGTCGTCGCCGACACAAGGCGGCGTCGGGAGAGGCTGCGGAAGAGGCTGCGGGAGTGGCTGCGGGAGTGGCTGCGGGAGAGGCTGCGGAAGAGGCTGCGGAAGTGGCTGCGGGAGTGGACGCGGGTCAATCACTACGCCCCCGATGCCTCCTGGCGGACCTGCTACGCCTCCCCTGGGGACTTCCACCTGCGCGAGCGCTGCGCCGCTCAATGCCGTGAACGCAACCATCGGCACGATTCCCCATCGCCACAGAAGCCGCGCAAGCGTCATTGCGACTCTCCTGTGGCGAATGCGATGCCATGGGCCAGCTGGTTCAGATCGACATGTTCAGCCTTCAAACCCCGCAACAGGGAAGCCGTCTGGGCATAGCGGAATATCAAGGTGATGATCGGCTCTTGCGCGTAATAGTTGTCGAGATTGTCGGTGATATGTTTCCCGTTTTCCAGAAACTCCTGTGGCAGGTCCCCCGACATGGCCGCAACATATGCGCCGCCCGATTGCGCCAGGGGAACGAACAGGACATCCAGTGCGTTGCCGCTCGGCGCAAGGCTCTTTCCATCGTCCTGATAACTTCCTGAATTGAACGTGAACATGACCGCGGCGGCGCCGAAATCATTTGTGGGTTTTTGGGTCGTGTAATCCCCGGCAAGACGAAAATCGTCAATCATGTCGTGCGTGTCCGCCAGCGAACCGAACGCGATCGCGCCGAGCAGCCCGTCGGCCACAAACATGTTGAGCGCTACGTTGGAATCGCTGACGAGCCCCCCATACGTGCGCGGCGGGTGCTCCAGGGACACCGCAACGCGATTGGCGTCGTCCTCGGCCAGGGCATGGCACAGGGTCACAACATCCTGGGCCGGAATGCCGAAATAGGCGACCCGCCCGCCAGACGCCCTGTCGAACACTAGGGCGTGATAGCGCGCGTCATAGACGACTGACTGCAAACTCCCCGGATCGAAGATGCCTTCCAGAACAACGCCGCCCGGCGGGTCGTTGTCGAAGCGGTTCATGATCGTCTGCCGCTGCCGTGGCGATGCGATCCCCGCGCTTGCGGTGAAGAATTGCGTGGAGAAGGCCGGCTGAGCGGGCCCTGTTTGCCGAGGATCGTCCGTACGCGAGATGGCATCGAAAGACGAACCATCCCAGGCGCGGCTGAATCGATAGGTGAGACTGTTAACATCGACGGTCAGATTTGCGGCCGACTGCCGGGCCGCCTTCGCCTTGCTTTCCCCTGCCTCGCCGCCTCCGAAATTGTCCACAATCACGCGATGGGCCATGTCCGCACGTCCGGTATCGAAGTTTACGGGCTGCCCGTATATGTCCACCACTTGTGGCGGCACATTGGAAAGGGGCGCGGCCAGCGGTGGTGGGGAGGTTTGGCTTGGCGAAAGCGGCGCGTCCGAATCCTGTATGACTCCGATCTCGACGGTGCGCACATAAGTCTGCGCGCTGGTGCTTACGGACATCAGCAGCAAGCACGGCAACAAGATGGGATACCGCGATCTCGCACGCGCAGCATACCGCCGGCCTTCCAAACCAAGCGACATGGATCGCCCCCTGCTTTCCTCGGCCCGGCTTGATGATACGCCCGATTGGCAGGCGAAAAGCAATAATTTAGCAGGATGCTGTTCGCTCCGCAAAGGTTTTATGGACGGCCTCATTGGAGCCTCGAGAAAGGACGTTGATGAGAACAACATCCCGGTTGGCTCACGCGCCGGGTTCCCCATCTCTCGCTTCTGAGACCTGGGTGCCGCGTCATCTCATTCGGGTTTGGTCGCAATCATCCCAATCGTTCCCAGCCAAGTCTCCACCAACTCAGGCCACTTCGACACCGGCAGCTTCGTCGGCCGCAGCCCGAAGGCGTGCCCGCCCTGCGCGTACAAGTGGATCTCCACGGGAACCCCAGCGTTCTTCAGCGCAATGTAATACACCAGCGAGTCGTTCACGTTGTCCACATGGTCGTCCTCGTTCTGTAGCAGAAACGTTGGCGGCGCCTGACGCGTGATGTGGCTGGCAATGTCTGGATTCAGCTTCGGCGTCTTCAGGCTCTCATCGCCAAACGACAGATGCCCCGGATAAATAGCCACGGCAAAGTCCGGGCGGCAGCTCACCTTGTCCGCCGCATCGACGGTCGTGTACAAGCGATCAAAATGCACGCTCATCGCCGCCACCAGATGCCCGCCCGCTGAAAATCCCGTCACGCCGATCTTGTGCGGATCGATCTGCCACTCCGCCGCATGAAAGCGCACCAGCCCCACCGTCCTCTGCGCGTCCTCCAGCGCAATCGGCGACTGCGGATACGCGCCCCAATACGGGCCCGATCGCGGAGCCGGCACGCGATACTTCAGCAGCACGCATGTAATCCCCTTGGCCGTCAGCCAGTCGCAGGCCTCCGTGCCTTCCAGGTCGATGGCCAACTCCTCATAGCCTCCGCCGGGAAACACCACCACCGCCGCGCCCGTATTTTTTCCCTTCGGCGAATAGACCGTCATCGTAGGCCGCGAGACGTTGCTGATATAAACCCACGGCTTGCCGGCGACCAATTCTTTGGGATCGGTGTCCGTCTCAACACTCTCCGGCTTCACCACAGGCTGCGCATCCGGCGCCGCCCCTGGCCATATCGCCACCTGCGTATGTCCCGCTGTCGGCTGCCACACAGCCGTCTGCGCGCTCAACCCGCAAACCCCAAACACCACACAAATCCAAAAAATCAAAGCCTTCATCCCAATCTCCGCAGCCTGCGCATAGCCAATAACAGACAGGCTGAGAGCCGAGTGTAGGTCTGCCTTAAGAGGAATTCGTCCTCATGTCGCCCCGGGAATCGACTCAGTTAACCATCATCAGCCTCATCCCAGGCCAGACGACTTCGCAGCCTTCAGCGCCACCATCCCCAGCGCGCAGATCGCCGCGATCAGCGCAATCCACAGCATCTCCGGATGCCGCTCCGCAAAGGGCCTCACCGCCGCCGCCGGAGCGCGATAGTTCGCATTCATCCCCTCCGGCCCAAGCTCCGCCGCCAGGGCCGCGCGCGACGCCACAAACAACCGCGCGTAGTCGTACACCGGTGCATCCAGCCTGGAATCGCCATAGAACAGTGCCAGCCCCGAATCTTTGCCCGCAGTACCGCCCTCCGGCGCATCGAAACATATCTTCCGCTGCCGCATCTCCAGCCGCACTGCCGCAATCGGCAGCGGCTGGTCGTCCCCGTTCTCGATCGTCACCGCGACCTTCGCCGCCCGCTGTAGGTTCGCGCCAAGAATCGCGTCAACTCCAAGCTGCTCCGTGCGTATCTCCCGTCCCGCCTCGCTGGCATGAACCCGCAGAATGCCTCCCGTCACCACCTCCGGAAGCGGCGCGCGCCCCCCATCGTCCGCCGCCTCGGTCAGCGCGCTCACCTTTACCTCGCGGCTGAAATTCCCCGCAAACCCCGGCGCAATCACAAACGACACCCGCTCCACCGGAACCCGCGCAGGAACCACAAACGTCGCCACCGACTCGCGCCCCTGCGTCGCCACCGCACTCGTCTCCGCAACCGTTGTGTAAACGCTCTGAGCCTCACGGCTCGGCGGCACCGTCGCCCCCAGTACTATCGTCGGCGAAAACGGCCGATGATCCGCCTCAACCCCAGGGGCGTATGCGAAACTCAACTCAATATGCAGATATCGAAACGTCGACTCCTGCAACGGAATGGTGGTATCGCGCGACAGCCGCTGCGATGCCAGATCGAACAGCGTGAACGATCCCAGCGCAGTAGCTCTGCCGCGTCCACCCAGCGCGTCTGAACCAGTGACCGTCGCCGTGGCGATGAAGTCGTGCACCGCCGGATCGAGATTCAGCGTCACATCCGTATACGCCCGCACAGGCATCTCCAGATCGAACATGATCTGAGGGCCTCTCGCGCCCGGATCCAATCCCAGATTCAGCACCCGCGCCGCCTGCGTCTCCTCGCTCATCGCCTCGCTCAGCGTAATCGCGTAGGGAACCTCATGCACCGCCGCACCCGCAGCCGCCTCCTGCGACGGAAATATCCGCACATCCGTCAGCGACGGCGCGGCGTGGGGAAAGATCGCCGCGTCCAGCGCCGCGCAGGCCTGCCCCGCGCCACCTTGTCTCTCGCCGCCAGCTACGCGAATCGCGCGCTCATACCGCATCGTCCCCGGCTCTGCCACCGGCGGCTCGTTCGCCGCCGCCGCCTGCCACAGCAGCACCGCCAACAGCGCCGCACCCTTCATCGCTCAACCCCGGATTCCGCATCGGTCTGCCCGCCAGCGCCGTTCGCTCCCTCCGCACCATGTAGATTCAGCCAGTCCTTCTGATACGCGAAGCTGACCGCCATCAGCAGCGCGCCCAGCCCCAGCAGGCTGACCACGCGATAACCCTCGCTCAGGTTGCGCATGTCGTAGAGGAAGGTCTTGAAGATGGTGAACACCAGAAGTACCAGCGCCTGCCAGCGCAGGAATCCGCTGCGCCGCCAGAATCCCACCGCCAGCAGTCCCGCGCCATACAGCATCAGGAACGCAGAGATGGCCAGCGCCTGCTGCAAAGCTGCGTCTGGAGTAGTCACTGAGGAGCGCTCCCAGATGGCCTCGATCTCGCGCACGCCAGTCAGCACGGCGATCAGGTTGAACGCAATCGTCGACAGCGCCGCGCATCCCGTCCAGAAAGCCGCCTCCGGCTGCGCACGCGCAATCCGAATCGAGACCGCAACCACACCCGCGAAGACCGCCAGCCCAATCAGCGCGGTCACAAAATCCGCACTCTGGAACGGAGGATGCAGGTCGCCCCACTCCCAGGACAAAAATAGCTCGCGCAGGGTAAGCAGGGCCGCCGTGAGATCGATCAGGATGAACGCGGTAACGGCGATCCTGCCCCAGTCCAGCGTGTGTCTCGCCGCTTGTCCTGCGCGCGCGGTGTCTGCCGTGCGCAGCGCCAGCCACGCGACCGCAGCGAAGACGGCGATGCCGATGAGCGCAGTCCCTGTCCCCCAGTTCAGCAGCGTCAACTGGCTCACATCCGCCAGGCCTTCTGAGTGAACGCAGATTCCGCAATATCCAGGAATGAGCGATCCCATCGCCAGCCAGCGCAGCGTGCTCGTTGCGTAGCTCTCGCCCGCATCCACCGGCACTCCGCCCGGCTCCAGCCGCGCGGCCACCCACAGCAGCGCCAGCCCCTCCACCAGCCAGCTCACCGTGATCCAGTGCCCGTTGGCCTTCAGCGGAATCGCAATCGTCAGCAACACCACCGCCAGCGTCAGATGAATCGCCGCCGCGGTTCGCGTCTGCGGCGCGCGCATCAGGCCCAGATACGCCGCGGCCAGCGCCACCATCATCCAGGCAAGCAGCGCGTGGTGGCCGGAGTCCTCCAGCGCGCAGTAGAACGCCAGCGCAACAAACGCCGCATTGGCCAGCGGCAGCAGTATCTCCTCCGTCAGCGTTGCGCGCCGCGCAGATCGCGCCGCGGGCAGCTCCGGACTCATTGCGTTCCGGCGCACCGCTACGCTCGCGAACGCCATCCCAAACAGCGCGATGAAGATTGCAGTCGTCGCCAGCTCGCGCGCCGCGTAGAACTCCGCGTACCACGCAATGAAGAACGCGACCGTCAGCGGGAACGCTCCCATCAGCAACCGCGGCCACCTCTTCAACCGCACCAGCGCAATCGTAGCTGCGTCGATGGCCAGCAGATAGGTAAACAGAAAGATCTCGTGGTTCCCGCCGGTGGAGACCAGCAGCGGCGTGGCGAACCCTCCGGCCAGAGCGTACGCCGCCAGCAGCTCGGCGTCCTGCGCCCAAGCCATATACGCGTTCCACGCACTCACCAGGATCATCAGCCCCATCGCCATTGGCGCTGCGATCAGGCCGTAGAGCTGAAACGCCGCCCACAGTGAGAGATAGAGAACTCCGCTGCCCACCGCCTTCAGCGAGTAGGAAAACGCAGCGTAGCCCTTGCGGCGGAATCGCTCCGACCACAGCACCAGCCCCGCGCCTGCCAGCAACCCCGCAATCACGCGCCCCGCCGGGCTGGGCACGATCCACTGGCGATCGACCGCCAACTTCAAAAAGCAAGCCGTCCCGATCAGCAGCAGCACGATTGCAATGCGGTTGAAGATCATCGATCCCAGGCGGCTCTCCAACGACTCCCGTGACTCGGGTACGTACGTCGTTGGCGCGTGGGACCAGGCTTCCCCCCACACCTCAGAGACCAGCCGCTGCCCACCGCTCGCATACTCCGGTACAGGCATCGGCGGCGGAGCCGGAGGTGGCGCACTCCGCTCAGCAGGAACCCCCCTCCACGCCTCGTTCCTCTCAACCGGCCCGGCGCCAATCTTGCGCTGTAGTGCGGCTATCTCAAGCTCCAGCCGTGCCACCCGCTCTTCAAGCGCCGCAAGCTGTGGCCTGCGTTCGTTCCCCTCGTCGCCGCTGCAATGCTCAGGACCGCCCTGCTCTGCCATGGCAACTACTCTAATGCCTTAACCCCCGCAGGGTCACCAAATTCCATTCGCGCCAGTGGCGCTTGGATGCTATGCCTGATACTCTACTCGGCAATCGTGATACCGAAATCCAAGCCGATGCGAGTGCTGGTCGTTGACGACGACCCCATGAGCCTGGACCTGCTCCGAGTCCTTCTCTACGCCGAAGGCTACGCAGTGGAGTGCGCCGAATCCGGCGAGGCCGCGATCAACCAGCTTCTCCACTCTCACACCGCGCCCGATATCTTGCTCGTCGACGCGCAGATGCCGGGCCTCGCCGGCTCCCGGCTGGCCGGCGAACTCCGCGGCTTCTGCCCCCCGAAGACCCTCCTGCTGTTGATGAGCGCAAGCCGCCCGCCCGGCCAGGTGATGGCCCGCTTCGACGGATTTCTCCTGAAACCATTCAATATGAAGGATCTCGCAGCCTTGCTCGCGGCGCGCAATTCTCCATCCAGCGCCATCAATACTCCAGCCAGGCAAGAGCGATGGACCGTCGTCACAGGCCCCGCCAGCCGTTCCCCCTCCAACTCCGGATTGGTCTCGATCGCCGCCTCTTCCCAGCCGCAGACCGCATCAATAGAAAATGAGCGCCGCCATCCTCCGCAACAGGCCCAGGCCCCATCCACGGAACCTGTCCCCAGCGGCAGCTCCAGCAACGCGCCCGTGTTGAACCAGACAATCTATCGCCAGCTTGCAGCTTCCATGCCTGTGCCCCAGCTCCACCAGATGTACGCACTGTGCCTGAGCGATGCGCGCAAGCGCATCCACTCCATGCGCCAACTTGTCGCCGCGCATGATGCGATAGCATTCGTACGCCAGGCCCACGCCATCAAGGGAGGCTGTGGAATGCTGGGCGCAACCGAACTGCACACCTTGGCGGGCCAGTTGGAGGCCGGCGGCATCGAAGCTGCTGCAACATCGGGAGCAGATGAGGTTAACTCTCTTGATGAGTTGACCGCCGCATGCGACCGGCTTGAGCGTATTCTTGGGTCACGGGTCTGAGTGGAGATTCCCCAGCCAAGCTGTGGAGGTACCGGAAATGCCTGCAAAAACCGTTATCAGTCGGCAATCCGCAAAAAAGTTTTCCCAAAAACAATCTGCCCCGGTTGCCCCGGCCCAGCCTGCCATCCGCATCGTCGTCGCAGACGATCATCCCGTGGTCCGCTTCGGCGTCCGCAACATGCTGCTCAATGAGCCGGGCTTCGAGGTGGTCGGCGAGGCGGAGGATGGCGACGACGCCATCACCCAGACCATCGAATCCGAGCCGGACATCCTGCTGCTCGACCTGCTCATGCCCCGCCTTCCCGGCCTCGAAGCCATGCGCGCCATCATGACCAAGTCGCCGCGCGTAAAAATCGTCCTTCTCACCGCCACCATCACCCCACAGCAGATCATCGAGGCGCTGCAGATCGGCGCGCGCGGAATCGTCCTGAAGGACTCCGTCGCCAGCGACCTCTCGCAGGCTCTGCGAGCTGTGCTCGGCGGAGATTACTGGATCGGCGGCGAGCGCGTCGCAAACCTGGTAAAGGCCCTGCAGCAACTCATGGCGCAGGCCGCCGCGGTTCCCGATCGCAAAACCTACGGCCTCACCCCCCGGGAACTCGAGGTCGTCACCTGCATCGTCGAAGGTTGCAGCAACCGAGACATCGCCAAGCAGTTCGCCATCAGCGAGGAGACGGTCAAGCGCCACCTCTCCAACGTCTTCGACAAGACCGGAGTCTCCACCCGTCTCGAACTCGCCCTCTTCACCATCGCCCACAAACTCGTCGAACTGTAAGCCGCGGGCCGCAGGCTCGAAACCAGTTCGGATGATCGTTTTGTGTTATATGCACCAGGCCTGCGCTTCTGTAATATCGTGGGATGGCTAACCCTCGGCAAGCTGAACTTCCCCTCTACGACCTGCTCGTCATCGGCTCCGGCCCCACCGGCTTGGCCTGCGCCATCGAGGCCCAGCGCCGCGGGTTCACCGCCCTCGTGGTCGACAAGGGCTGTCTCTGCAACTCCCTCTTCCACTATCCCGCGCACATGACCTTCTTCACCACGCCGGAGCTGCTCGAAATCGGCGACATTCCCTTCACCACCCCCAACCAGAAGCCCTGCCGCGCCGAGGCGCTCGAGTACTACCGCAAGGTCGCAGAGCGTTATTCCCTCAACCTGCGCCCCTACGAGACGGTCCAGAGCATCACCGGTCACGACGACCAGTTCACCGTCCACACCACCGACCGCTTCGACCGCCCACTCACTCACCGCGCGCGCAAGCTCGTCCTCGCCACCGGATACTACGACCTGCCCAACAAGCTCAACGTCCCCGGCGAAGAGCTTCCCAAGGTGCAGCACTACTACGACGATCCACACCCCTTCTTCGGCCTCGATGTCGTCGTCATCGGCGGCAAAAACTCCGCCGCCACCACCGCGCTCGACCTCTGGCGTCACGGCGCGCGCGTCACCCTCGTCCATCGCGGCCCCCAGATGCACAACCATGTGAAGTACTGGATCCTGCCCGACATCAACAACCGCATCGCCAGCGGCGAGATCACCGCCTGCTTCTCCTCCACCGTCGCCCGCATAGCCGAGGACACTCTCACCATCGCCACTCCCCGCGGCGAGGTCTCGATTCCCAACCACTTCGTCTTCGCAATGACCGGATACCACCCCGACTTCAGCTTCCTGGAAAAACTCGGCATCCGCTTCGACGAGGCCAACGACCGCTCTCCTGTCTGCAACTCCGCGACCCTCGAGTCCAACGTCCCCGGCATCTACCTCGCCGGTGTCATCCTCGCAGGCCGCCGCACCAACGAGATCTTCATCGAGAACGGCCGCCTCCACGGCAAGCTCATCGCAGAAGACCTCCAGCTCAGGCTCCCCCATCCCCGCTGACGATGATCCGCTTCGCTAATTAACTTCTTCTTCATCGAGAACGGCTGCTTCCACGGCAAACTCATCGCCCAAGACCTCCAGCGCAAACTGGCAAGTTGGCCGTTCATGCGTCCCAAGTGGATTGACCCAGGACTACCGGAATGAGCGTCCGGCCCTCTATTATTATCCCCAACATGCCCATGCCCAAGCTCTCTCGCCGAAGCCTCCTCAAGTTCATCGCGGCCGCCGCACCCTCAGCTGCAATTCCCAAGGCGCTCTTGTCGCAGGGCGCCAGTCCGCATCACATTGCTCCCGGTCCATTCCAGCCCTCATGGGACTCGCTCACGGCCGGCTACCAGACTCCCGATTGGTTCCGCGACGCGAAGTTCGGCATCTGGTCCTGTTGGGGGCCGGAGTCGATGCCAGAGCAAGGCGACTGGTACACCCGCAACCTCTATCTCCAGGGATCGAAGCAGAACAAGTTCCACGTCGCCAACTACGGACACCCCTCGAAGTTCGGCGCGGTCGAGCTGAACGGCACCTGGAAGGCCGAGCGCTGGCAGCCGGAACAGTTGATGGACCTGTTCGTCTCCGCCGGCGCAAAGTACTTTGTCGCCCTCGCACAGCACCATGACAACTTCGACATCTACAACTCGCGTTTTCATGAGTGGAACTCGGTCAAAGTCGGCCCCAAACGCGACATCATGGCGGTATGGGCCAAAGAGGCGCGAAAGCGCGGACTGCGTTTCGGCGTCTCAAACCATGGCGCACACGCCTGGCACTGGCTTCAGGTCGCGTACGACTACGATCCCGAAGGACCCATGCAAGGCGTCCGCTACGACGCCTATAACCTTACGAAGGCAGACGGTAAGGGCAAGTGGTGGGACGGCCTCGATCCCCAGAAGCTCTACACCGGCCGCAATATCGTGATGCCGGATGGCTTCACTACGATAGCCGCCGCCAACCAGTGGCATGAGGCCAACGACCGCCCCTGGAACGAGGGCGTCCCGACCATGGATCCCGCCTTCGCCGAGAACTGGTTCCTGCGCTGCCAGGACCTCGTCGATACGTATGGCGCCGACCTGCTTTACTTCGACGATAGCGAGCTGCCGCTGGGCCAGTATGGCATCGACCTCGTCACCCACTACTACAACTCAAGCGTCCGCAAACACGGCAAGGTGGATGTGGTCGTCACCGCAAAGGACATCAAGCCCGAACACGTCGGCTCGGTCACTCTGGATATCGAACGAGGTAAGGCCAACGGAATCCTCGCCCAGCCCTGGCAGACCGATACCTGTATCGGTAACTGGTATTACGAACGCTCGCTGCTCGATACCCACAAGTACAAGACCCCCACCTTCGTCATCCACTCGCTCATCGACATCGTCAGCCGCAACGGGAATCTACTGCTTAGCATCCCTCTGCGCGGCGATGGCACGATCGATGAGGACGAGAACGCATTCCTCACCGGGCTTGCCTCGTGGATGCAGGTGCATGGCGGCGCGATCTACGGCACGCGCCCCTTCAGCGTCTTCGGCGAAGGGCCGCCCGACGCTGCCGCCGCAGGTACCTTCAACGAAAAGAGGCAGCGGCCCTACACCACCGAAGACATTCGCTTCGTCACCAAAGGCGATACCCTCTACGCCTTCGCCTTCGTCTGGCCAACTGACGGCAAACTGCTCATCAAGACCATCGCCAGGGGATCCTCCGGCTTTCCGCGTCCAGTTCAGCGCGTGGAGCTGGTCGGCGTGGGCCGGATCGCCTTCGAGCAGGATGGCAGCGGTCTGCATCTCACCCTCCCCGCCAGCCCGCCCAACCCCTACGCCTACGCCTTCGCCATCCATGCCTGACGAGACGCTCCCAGCCTGTAGAGGGTGATGAAAGAGACCGTTTTGCATAAGGGCACGGGTTTTACCCGTGCCCTTATGTGCAGCCAAATCAGCTGGGCTTTAGCCTCTGAGGTCACAGTTTCGGGACAACTAGCCCCTACTTCCGCACCGAGAACGCGTACACCGTCTCCGACCGCATCGTCACTCCCGGCTTCAGCACTGTGCTGGGAAACTCCGGCTGGTTCGGCGAGTCGGGATAATGCTGCGTCTCCAGGCAGAACCCCGCGTACTTCCCGTACACCACGCCCGTCTTGCCCTTGTACAGGCCCGGAATGGCGTTGCCGGAGTAGAACTGCACGCCCGGCTCGGTGGTCGATTCCGTCAGCACGCGCCCCGACTTCGGGTCGTAGACCCGCGCCGCCACCTTCATCTCGCCCGGCTTGCCGCGCAGAATCCAGTTGTGGTCGTATCCGCCGCCGAACTTCAACTGCTCGTTCGTCTGGTTGATGCGCTCGCCAATCACCGTCGGCTTGTTGAAGTCGAACGGCGTTCCCGCCACCGGCTTCGCTCCGCCCACCGGGATCAGCCCCGCGTCCACCGGCGTGTACTCGTCCGCGTTGATCTGCATCACCTCCGGCAGGATCGGCCCACTCCCGTCGCCCGCCAGGTTGAAGTACGCGTGGTTGGTCACATTCACCACCGTCGTCTTGTCGGTCGTTGCCGCGTAGTTGATGTGCAGCGCGCTGCCCACCAGCGTGTACCGCACATGCAGCGTCAGCGTTCCGGGAAATCCCATGTCGCCGTCCTTCGACACCAGCGTCATCTCCACGCCGTCGGCCAGCTCCTTGACCGCCCATATCTGGTCGTCGAAGCCGTGCGGCCCGCCGTGCAGTGCGTTAGCGCCGTTGTTCAGCGGGATCTGGTACTCGTGCCCGTCGATCGTGAACTTCCCATTGCGGATCCGGTTGCCGTAACGCCCCACGATTGCGCCGACATAGGTCTTCGACGCCTCCTCGGCCACATACCCCTCCACCGAGTCGTATCCCAGCACCACGTCGCCCATCTTGCCGTCGCGGTCCTTGGTCTCAATCGCCACGATGCGCGCGCCGTAGTTCGCAATGCGCACCTCAATCTCTTCGTTCTTCAGCGTGTATATCTCGGCAGTCGTTCCGTCCGGCAGCTTGCCGAACGCAGTCTTCGTAACCGCAGCATCCGCCACGGCGGTGTCTACTCCAAGTGCTGTCATCATGATTATTAACAGCATAACTCGTGTCCATCTCATCGTCATCATTTTCCAATCATCCATTCTTCCCGCGTTTCCTCCGCGGCCCGACTTTCTGTTTCCGTTGCCTGTTCCCTGTTTCCTCTACCGAACGCAACTATACGTGAAAGCCGCCTGCCTTCGCCAAACCCCGTGTAGACGCGCAACCCCGCGACCGGCGTAAGATGGTGCGTCTGGAAATTTCTTTCGAGGTTGACAAACTCCCGTGACCACTCGCCCGATCCTCTCCCGCCTGCTCCTGCTCTTCGCTCTCATCGCCTTAGCCGCCACCAGCTACGCCGCCCCGCCGCCCGATCACTGGGTCGGCACCTGGGCAACCGCGCCCTTCGCCGCAAACAACGGCCGCCCCGCAACCGCGCCTGCCGCATCAACTGCATCCGCTACGCCTGCCGCAACCGCCACGCCCGCCGCGCCCGCCGCCACTCCTGCCGCGCCAGAACAGCCCGCCGCGCCCAATGCCGCCCCGCGTCCGCCGCGGCCGCCCCAGATCGTTTACGGTACCGCCGACACCACTCTGCGCGAGATCGTGCACGTCTCCATCGGCGGCCCGCAAGTCCGTATCATCTTCACCAACGAGTTCGGCACCGACCCGCTCACCATCGCCGCCGCCCACGTCGCCATCAGCCAGGGTGGCAGCGCCATCAACCTCGTCTCCGCCGCCGGCCTCACCTTTGGCGGACACACCTCCGTCATCATCCCCCCCGGCGCGCTGGTGGTCAGCGATCCCGCCGTGGTTAAGGTGCCCGCCGCCGCCGATCTCGCCATCAGCCTCTTCCTGCCCGCGCAGACCATCACCCATCTCTCCCAGCACGGCTCCGCCGACCAGACCAGCTACACCGCGCCCGGCAACGTCGTCGGCGCCCAGGCCCTCGATAGCCCCACCGAGATCCGCTCCTGGCCCTTCGTCAAGGGTGTCGATGTCAAGGTTCCCCCCCAGGACGCCGCCATCGTTGCCTTCGGAGACAGCATCACCGACGGGGCCTACGCCGCGCTCAACGCCAACGCCCGCTGGCCCGACGAGCTCGCCCGCCGCCTGCTGGCCGACAAGCGCACCGCCGGCCTCGGCGTACTCAACGAGGGCATCGGCGGCAACCGCATCCTGCACGACAACACCGGCCCCAGCGCTCTCGCCCGCTTCGACCGCGACGTCATCGCGCTCTCCGGCGTCAAATACGTCATCATCCTCGAAGCCATCAACGACATCGGCCACGCCTACACCACCCTCCGCCCCTACGACGTTGTCTCCTCCGACGACCTCATCGCAGGCTACGTTCAGATGGCCGAGCGCGCCCACACCCATGGCATCAAGGTCTACATCGCCACGCTGACCCCCTACGTCGGCGCCGGCTACGCCTCGCCCGCCGGCGAGCAGGTCCGCCAGGCTCTCAACCAGTGGATTCGCACCACCAACCAGATCGACGGCTTCATCGACTTCGACAAGGCCACCCAGGACCCCGCCAACCCAGCCATGTACCTGCCCGCCTTCGACCACGGCGACCACCTCCACCCCAGCGATCCCGGATACAAGGCCATGGGCGACGCCATCGACCTCAAGCTCTTCCAGTCGAAGTAACAACCGCCCGCACGCAGCAAAAGAAAGGGGGCGCGGCCAGCATTCTGGCCGCGCCCCCTTGTTCTGCAAATTGGTTAGAAGCTGAAGTTCGCCTGCAGCGTGATCCGACGCACCGAGTTTCCGCCCTGAATGCTCGTCGTCTTCCCAAACTGCGGGTTGTTCAAGTTGCCGTTCGGACTTGAGTACGGGACCTCGTTGAACAGGTTCTGGGCAAACGCGCCGAGGGTCAGGTTGTACTTGCGTCCGGTGTTGGACCCGCTGCGCCCACCGCCACCGCCGAAGCCACCACCGCCGCCACCACCGCCGCCGCCACCACCACCGCGACCGCCGCCACCGCCACCGCCGCCACCACCTCGGCCACCGCCACCGCCGCCACCACCCGGCCCGCCAGCCCCGCCAGGTCCGCCCGGACCACCAGGCCCGCCCGGTCCGCCGCCTGCTGCAGCCTGTCTCGCCGCCGCCGCCGCTGCGGCAGCCTGGGCAGCCGCCGTCTTCGGCCCGAAGCCAAAGGTCCTCGACAGCCTCAGGTTGAGCGCCACGGTAGCCGGTCCGGTGCAGAAGTTAAGCGGTATCTGGTTGACAGCCGAGCCCGGAACATACTGGGTTGTGCTGGTGTAGTCTGTGAAGTTTGCCGGATTGAGGCACTGCGCCCAGCTCCCATAGGAAGGCATGGGCCCGGCAGCGGGGTTCCACGCCGGCCGGACGCCGCCCCCGATGGTGATGGGGTTGGCAACTCCCGGCAGCGTTATATTTTCCGGAAGTCCCGTCGAGAGGTTGTACGGGCTCCCAGACTGCGCGGTAAGCATCGGGCTGGCTGAGATCAGGAACGGCAGTGGAATGTTTCCGCCAAGCGTTATCCGGCTGCGCACGCCGAACCTCGCGCGCCCATAGTCCACTGAGGAGCTGAACGGATTGGTGGTGCTGGCGTCGTTGGAATCGGCCCAGTTCGCCGAGTAGTACCCAAAAATGTTGATGCCCTTCGGCGTCCGGATGTTGATGTTGGTGTTGATCTGGTTCTGCCGGAAGACGCCCTCCGACTGGTTGATGTCGTCGATCGCAGCGGTGAGCGTGCCGTTCACCAATGAGGTGACCGGAATGCCCCGCGTCATGAACTGGTGAAAGCCCCGCGCGTTCAGGTACGTCACCGTCAGGCTGGTATACTTGCCCACCTGCTGTTCCACCGTGCCCGCCGTCTCGACGGTATACGCGCTGCGCAGGCTGGGATCGTTCAATGTCGGTGTGAACGTGGCAGGGTTCACGCCGGGCGTTATGCAACTGGCGTTGTTGGCGCTTGTGAAGAACCCGCCAGAGTAGCTCGGGGTGCAACTCTTCGAATTGGGATTGGTATAGGTATAGCTCGCCGAATTCGTCCCATTGTTCGCAATCTGCCCCTCGATGCTGCCCAGGCTGAACCGGTTGTAGAAGACGCCGAAGCCGCCACGCAACACCGTGATCGTCTTTCCGTTCTTCCGCGGAATCCCGTATGCCAGTGAGACGCGCGGCGCAAAGTCATGCGCGCTGTTGATCGCATTCTGCGCCTCGAATCGTATCCCGTAGCTGATCGTCAGGTTCGGTTTCGCCTTCCAGTCGTCTTCGGCGTAGAGCCCAACGTCGGTCTCCCGCGCGCCGATCGTGTAATTCAAAATGTTCTTATACCCGAACGAGCTGACGATGTCGCACTGGTACGACGAGTAGGGCGTTGCACCCGCCACCAGGTTTCCAGCCGCGCAAGGGAGGGCGGTCGCAGTCAGGTTCGGCGTGCAGTTGCTCGGCTTGGTTGTCACACCCGGGTCCGTGCACGGATCCAGCAGGTAGTTGTAGCTGAACGAGCCGTACGCTCCGCCGTTCGAGTAGTTCGACTCGCTCGACGTCCGCAGACGCCCGCCTAACCGCACGAAGTTCTTGATCAACTGCACCGAGGTGTAGTTCTGCGCCTCGATGTGGTCGCTGGTGCTGTTGTTCACGCCGCCGCTGCTCACGCCGAAGTCGCCCGATACGCTGACCCCCGGACTGCTGCCCGGCGTGATCGAGTTCGACGAGTCATGAGAATACTCGAACCGCGTCTCGTTGATCACCTTGCTGCTGATCAACTGCGTATCGCCAATCTGGACCTCCTGAGAGGTGCTGCTGCCGCTGGATGGCGTCAGCAGCGCGCTGATCACCGAGGGGTTGGTGCTGTTGCTCCCCGCCTCATACTCATAGCGCACCGTCGCCGTGTTCTTCGCGCCCAGCATCATGTCCACCCGAGGGCTGATGTCCCACCGCGTCGACGGTTGGGATTCAGCGCGTGCCGTGGTGGGGAAAGGGAATGCCCCGCAGGTCAGGTCCAGCGGCGCACATAGCGTCACAGACGTCGCGGAACTCGCATAGAAGCCCGCCGAAGGATTGTAGATCGCGTTGTTCTTGATGTCGCGCCGTGAGCCCGACAGTGTAAACGACATCCCATTCTTGATCGGCCCCGTCACGTTGCCCATGAAGAACAGCGTGTGATAGTCCGGCTGTTGGTTGGCCACGCCCAGGAACGGTGTCGAGGTATTCAGCACCTTCCCCCCGTACTGTCCAGAGACGTTGCCGTGAAAAGCGCTCGTCCCCGGCTTGGTGATGACCTCGATGCGCCCGTACCCAGCCTGGTCATACTGCGCCGAGAACGGGTTCTGGTTGATGCGGATCGCCAGAATCGATGACTTTGGAGGCAACTGCCCGCCGGTAAACCCATCGATATAAATCTGCCCGCCGTTCGGCCCCGCGGCCGGCCCCGCCAGCGCCTGGAGTTCGCTCAACAGATCGTCAGGATCGTCCGACAGCGCGTCCAGCGCCGCTCCGGTAATCACCGTCGCGCTGGCGTTGCTCTCCGGGTCCACGCTCAGCGAGACCGTGTCCGTGGAGACGTTCACCTGCTGCTCCTGCTCCGCCAGGGCCAGCGCGGCGTCCTGGTTCAGGTTCGCGCCCGATGTCACCCGCACCGCCTGCTTGGTGTAAGTGGCGAAGCCGGACGCCTTCACGCCCAGCGTATATGTGCCCGCGGCCACGCCACGGAAACTATAGGTTCCGTCGCTCTTCGACACGGTGCTCTGCGCCTTGCCTGTGGCCGACGTCAGAGTCACCGTCGCGCCCGGTACCAGGGCATCGTCCGGGTCCACCACCATGCCATGCACCGTGGCGCTGCTGGTTGTGGTGCCAGCGGACGGGGCCGCAGCCGGGGCAGGCTGCTGCGCAATCGCCCCAACCGGGGCCATTGCAACCGGAACAACCAGAAAGAGTAGAACTACCAGCAGACGCATTCGGAAAGACATCCTCACTCCTAAGCAAAAATTGCGTTTGTACAAATGTTGAATTGCTTTATTCACCGCCGCCCCCGCCACCGCCGCCTATGCTCATCGACAGGTCCATGCCGCCATTCGGGTTCGCCGTCAGAATCGGTTCCACACCGGAAAGAAGAGTGATTGCGGTCACCGTATTCGACCCGGCCGATGCCTGAGACGCAACAATCATCACCGCATCGCCAACCTTCAGGTCGGCCAGCGGGCTCGCCGGCAATCGCGCCATCATCTGCGACAGGTCCGCTCCAGCAGTGCGCCGTGCGCCCGCCGCGTCCCCTTGTCCCGCACCTTGTCCCGCAGCGCCATTCGCACCCGCGCCGCCGCCGCCGCGTCCGCCGCGTCCACCGCTCTGCCCGCCGCCGTTGGTCTGTGCGGCAACGCGCGTCGCCATCTGTAGCGGCAGGTTGTGGATCTCGCTCTTCGCCGTCACATTGACAGTCATCGTCTTCTTGGTCGCCAGGTCCTTCAACGTAATCGTTCCCGTCGCCACATCGATGCCCGATCCAGGCACAATGCTCGTAACCAGCCCCGACAGGTTCAGGAACGAACCGCTCACCACCTCTTCAGCCGCAATCGACGAGCCGTCGGCGGACTTGCTTCCGCGAGCCTGCAATTGGTCGTTCTTCTGGATCTGCGCCAGCGTCCCCGGCTTGGCGTCCTCATACTTCACCGAATCGCCGCTGAAGCGCTTGAACTCCGTCTTGGCGGATGTATTCACCACCAGCTTCTTTGTGCCCACGGTCAGCGTAATTGCACCGCTCGACGGATCGACCGAACTCACAATCCCACCCACTCCGCGCGCCGCCCAGTCGGCCTGCTGCGCCGCCTGCATCTGCGCAATCGCGCTGGACTTGATCAGCACCACGCGCAGCGCGTTGAAGCTCGCCGCACCCTCCCCGGCCCTGCCCGTCACCAGCGCGCGATCGCCCACGGCGATGTCGCTCAACTGCCCCGCCGTCGCGGTCTTCAGATCGGTGCTGCCCACCGCCAGTTGCAGCACCTTCGCGCCGCTTGCCACGTTGACCGTAACCGCTTGCCCTGCATCGGTCGCCATCGTGAAGCTGTTGCCGGCTACCGTCTTCACCGTGCCGCGTTCGGATACGGTCGCCGCCGCACTTGCCGCAGCAGGCGCCTGGGCCTCGGATGCAAAGCCCGCCGTCCCCGCCAGAAAAAGAAAAATCCCCAAACAGAACGTAATTCTGAATAAAACCGAGTTGTGCCGATCTGCCATCTCTATCCTTATTGGTACCAGCTTCCGGGCACGTCTCCCCCGGTCAAAACCACCGATCCACGCGTACTGAAGCAGCGCTCCGTCGGCAGGCAAAGTATCGTTCTCTTTAGGATACGGCCTCGCAGTGCAAAAGTTTCGTCCACGGCAATATTTCAGCCTCGTACCGCGCTCGCATCCTGACGAATATTCAGCGAAATCTCCATCCCAAACGCGCAATCCCTTACGAAATCTCTGCACCAGTCCACGTTTTGAAAGGGACGGGCTTTAGCCCCTGAGGGAATGTTGAGGACTTGTGCAGACCTCCCTTCCAGCGTGCGGAAAAACCCCAGGCTCTTCTCAATCCATGCAGCTCTGTCCGCTTCATTCCGCCCACTCGTTCCTCTACAGTTCTCCCCCCTCCTTTCCAGCCTAAGCAAGAGTGCTTAAGGCATCCTGAAGCTCGCACCATGGCCTGCGGCAATCGCACACCGCAGGCCGTGCCGCTCTCAAGTGAATCTCCTGTGGCGCCTCGCTGCAATCTCTTGAGGCGCATCCTCCAGCGCATCGTCGATAATCAAAAGAGCCAACTCTTCGCTCGAGCGGTTTCACCGTAGGTCTTTACAGAAGCGATAACCGTTTGCGTGGTTTTTCCTCAAGAAAAACCACTTCCATAATCTCCGCGTGATAACAGTTACGGTGAAACCGCTCTAAAATGCAGCCAGCGGCCCAATCGACGAGATGGACTTTCCCCCTGCGGAAAAACTCCTGTTTTTGTCTTTCGGAGGGAGCAGGGGGATTCATCCCCCTGAATTAGGCCAATCAAATCAAGGGGCTTTAGCCCCGGGCCTTTTGCTCGCAGCGCAAAACAACCTTTTTTCGCAGCCTGTTTCCCCCCTGCGAATACAATCGCAATGGACCCTGGTGAACGGAACCGAATGAAACCTGCCGAAGGCCGTAAGCGCGTCGTCATCGAAGATATCCAGCCCCAGGTTGACTGTGGCCTCACTCCGGCGCGCCGCTTCCTCGACGACCGAGTCGCCATCTCTGCCGCCATCTTCTCCGACGGTCATGACCACGTCCTCGCACGCCTCCTTTACAAGCACCAAAGCGACCCAACTTGGCTCTCCACCCCCATGACCGCGCTCGTCAACGACCTCTGGTCCGCCGCATTTACCGTCGATCGGCTCGGCCCCTGGAGCTTCACCATTCAGGCCTGGGTAGACCACTTCGACACCTGGTGCGCCGACCTCAAAAAGCGTCTCGCCGCCCAACCCGACCCCGCCAGTCCAGACCCCGCACGCCGCGACCTGCCTCCGCAGGACATCCCCCTCGCCCTCACCATCGGCGCATCCCTCTTCGACCAGATCGCCTCCCGCGCCAAGGGTCCCGATGCCAAGCATCTGAAGTCCATCGCCAAATCCCTGCGCACTCTCGCCGCCAGGAACTCCCCCCTCTACCAGTACCCCCTCACGCCGCAGGATGAAGCCCTCGCCGCCCGCTATCCCGATCTCAGCCTCGCCACCACAACCGACCGCGAACTCCATCTCTGGGTCGATCGCGAGCGCGCCCGCTTCTCCAGTTGGTACGAGTTGTTTCCCCGCTCCACATCCCCCGACCCAACCCGCCACGGCACCTTCGCCGATGTCGAACTTCTCCTCCCCCAGATCGCCGCCATGGGCTTCGACGTCCTCTACCTCCCGCCCATCCATCCCATCGGCCACGCCTTCCGCAAGGGCCCCAACAACAGCACCACCCCCGGCCCGGACGCCGAGGGCAGCACCTGGGCCATTGGCTCTGCCGAGGGCGGCCACAAGTCCATCCATCCCAAGCTAGGCACCTTCTCCGGCTTCGACCACCTCCTCGCCGCCGCCCGCGCCAACGGCATGGAACTGGCCCTGGATATCGCCTTTCAGTGCTCGCCGGACCACCCCTGGGTCACCCAGCATCCCGACTGGTTCATCCACCGTCCCGACGGCACCATCCAGTACGCCGAGAATCCCCCCAAGAAGTATCAGGACATCTACCCTCTCAACTTCGAGTCCCCAGGCTGGCGCGCCCTCTGGGACGAGCTCCGCTCCGTCTTCCAGTTCTGGATCGACCGCGGCGTTCGCGTCTTCCGCGTCGATAATCCCCACACCAAGGCCCTCCCCTTCTGGCAGTGGTGCATCGACAGCCTGCATCGCGACGCGCCCGGCGTTCTCTTCCTCGCCGAGGCCTTCACCCGCCCGCACGTCATGTACGCGCTGGCCAAGCGCGGCTTCACCCAGTCCTACACCTACTTCACCTGGCGCACGGAAAAGTCCGGCCTTCAGGCCTACTTTGAAGAGATCACCAAGCCCCCCGTCTCCGACTTCTTCACTCCCAATCTCTGGCCCAACACGCCAGACATCCTGCACGCCTCGCTCCAGAGCGGAGGCCGCCCCGCCTTCCAGCAGCGACTCATCCTCGCCGCCACGCTCGCCGCCAGCTACGGCATCTACGGCCCCGCCTTCGAGCTATGCGAGAATCTCCCCATCAAGCCCGGCAGCGAGGAGTATCTCCACAGCGAGAAGTACGAAATCCGCCGCTGGGACCGCCGCGATCCCAACTCCCTCGCCCCGCTCATCACCCTCCTCAACCAGATTCGCCGCACCAACCCCGCCCTCCAAAGCGACCTCTCGCTCCACTTCCACCCCGTCGACAACCCGCACCTCATCGCCTACTCCAAATCCACGCTGAAGCCGCCGCCCCCGCTCACTCTCGCCGAGACGCTAACTCCGCTCCCGCCACCCGCAGCTCGCCCCGCCGACGCGTCCGGCCCCAGCCTCGTCGCGCCCGCGCCTGCTGCTTCCACCAACACCATCCTGGTCGTCGTCAACCTCGATCCCCGCTACGAACAGTCCGGCTGGATCGACCTCGACCTCAAACTCCTCGGCATCGCACACGACGAGACCTTCGACGTCGAGGACCTCCTCACCGGAATCCACTACCAGTGGCACGACCGCTCCAACTTCGTCGCCCTCAGCCCCACCGCCACCGCCCACATCTTCCGCCTCACCCGCACCAAGGCGTAACGCCATGCCCATCGTCTTCCGCCTCACCAGCTGGGTGCCCCAGGTGCCTCGCTTT
>Ga0302267_10001953_pt1 | contig 25582 bp, 19 predicted proteins | sample III_Bog_E1_3_FD_194555 | JGI IMG/M metagenome (GOLD analysis project Ga0302267, IMG submission 194555) | Peat permafrost microbial communities from Stordalen Mire near Abisko, Sweden - III_Bog_E1_3 | ecosystem: Environmental > Terrestrial > Soil > Wetlands > Peat | place: Sweden: Abisko...
CCTACGATATTTCAATAATTTCCATCGTAGAAACACTTCTTAAAGCGCTTCTGACACTGGAACCAGCTGACCCTGGCACGGGCGGTTAGAAACCCCTCATGGCGGTTTCTTTGCTTCACAGGTAATCTCCCATTGTTTTCCTCCCCTTCGTTAACCACTTGACAAGATAGAACCTTTAATTGTTTCTTAGAAGTACTGATCCATTTATCCACACCCCTTTGACACGATCTTCGTGTCTAGACCTGCGATTTTCGTGGGAAGAATGTTCTGTTCGACCGGCAACTGTGTGCACGGGAATTCGCCTGATTCAAAATGGCGTCCTCTGCCGCTGATGAAGACTGGTCATGCTTGGCCCTTCCTTCCCGGCACATCCTGAGCCTGTTTGGCCCCGGATGTGCAGCAGATCATTTATGGGAGGGGTAGACGTGCTCGCACGCGGCTTGGAGTCTTCTTTTGCGGCCATTCTGGTCCTGCTTTCTGTTTCCGCACTCGCGTTCCAGTCGGCTATTGAAAGCCCGAGTCACAGGCAGGGTTCACGGGTTCGTGCTCCCGGCCAACGCGGGCAACTTTCTGAATCCGAACTTCCTCTCTTCATCGAAGTGGACGAGTTCGCATTCGACCAAGCGATCGCAGCGTACGAATGCTTGATCGATGCCACCCACGCAGGCACAAGGCTATGAAACACGCCGCCATCGTCATCCCCGGCCTTGACCGTATCGGGGGAGCGGAGCGGCAGGTCCTGTTGCTGGCCACTGGCCTTCGCCGCCGTGGCTGGCGAGTCAGCGTTATCGCTTTGACGGGCTCCGGTGGCAGCGCGGCGGCTGAGTTGGCAAGCGAGGACATTGCTTTTACCAGCCTGCATATGCGCAAAGGCGTGGCGGACCCAAGCGGCTGGCTCCGCTTCTACCGCTGGGTCCATGAAGAGAAGCCTGACGTCGTCCACGCGCATCTGCCCCACCCCACCTGGCTGGTACGCTGGTCGCGTTTGGCCCTGTCTGGGCTGGCCATCGTCGACACTCTGCACAGCTCCTCGACGGGCAGCCGCTGGCGGCATCTGGGCTACCGACTGAGCAACTGGCTGGCTGGATCGGTTACCGCCGTCAGCGAAGCCGTGGCAGAGGCGCACCGCTCCAGTGGACTGGTTCCTGCGCACAAACTCTCCGTGATTCCGAACGGCATCGACATGCAGACTTTCCAGCCATGCAGCAAGACGCGCCGCTCAATCCGCCGTGCGTTGGGACTGGGCGACGAGTTTCTGTGGGTCGCGGCAGGGCGATTGGAGGCGGTAAAGGACTACCCCACACTCTTGCGGGCCATTCGTTTGCTGCCCGGCACTACGCTCCTGTTGATAGCTGGCGCCGGAACTCTTCTGGAGCCATTGCGCGTACTGGCAAGCGAGCTGAACCTCGGAGACCGTGTCCGCTTTCTCGGCTTTGTTCCCGATGTAAAGAACTACTTGCAGGCAGCCGACGCAGCCGTGCTTTCCTCGCGCTGGGAGGGGCTGCCCATGAACCTGCTCGAAGCTGGAGCCTGCGCCTTGCCCGTGGTGGCTACCGATGTGCCTGGATCGCATGAGGTGGTTCAGCACGAGTCCACCGGCCTGCTGGCCACGGCAGCCGATCCGGTGGCGCTGGCCGAAGCCATGCGCAGGCTAATGCAGAAGCCCCGCGCCGAGCGCAGCGCCATGGGTGCGCGAGCCCGCCAGTTGGTTGAAGAGCGTTACAGCCTGGAAGCGGTGCTGGACCAGTGGGAGCAGCTCTACGCAGAGTGCCTGGTGGCTCTGCCACGAATCTCACGCCTCCCGCAACCGGGTTCCATCCAGAGTTCGCAGCCTCAGTGAGTCTCGCTGCTGGCTCTGCCGTCCACAATCCGCAACCATCCCCGCCGCAAACGCTTGCGGAACCTCGACTGCCGGATGCGCCCGAGCGCTGCCTGCTCTTGAAGCCAGTGCCCAACGCCATAGGGCGCGGCCGGAAACTGGCTGAGCGCCTCGTCAACCGATAGAAACTCACCCCGATGCACGCTGAGAAACCTCTCCAGACGCTCGATTTGCGCATCGGTTGCAGTGTTGGGATGAAGACAGATAGTCCACAGCCCGGCCTGCTTCTCAACCGGCTCCCATAGCTGTTGCGGCAGCCACGTGAACCCGAGGCGAGTGTAGGGAGCACTGCCAAAGCCGTCGGAGAGTAGTCCTATTCCCTGCTCACCGAGCGCCTCAAGCGTGTACGCATCGAAGCCATGGCAGGGCGCGATCCAGAGGCGCGGGGGCAGTCCCTGTTCGGCCAGAATCGCGAGGCCAGCGTGTATCCAGCCGCGCTGCTGTTCAAGCGCTGCACCGGCAAACTCCGTAGCGCGATGCAGCGGCACCAGGCCGCCTCCACGGCTCCGGGACAAGTGCCGGTAGCCGTGCAAGGCAATCTCAGCACCTTGAGCCTTGAGCGCGCGCATACGCGACCAGAATCCGGCATCCGGCGAATCGAGCGCCAGCTCCGGGTCTTCGTTCTGCGGAACCACGGCCAGGATGGGCCGAATGCCATGCGCTTCAGCTATCTCCAGTATCCGGTTCCAGCGCTGCCAACGGGAGGTTGGGCAGAGATCGTCGAGGCGCAACACGTAGCGGGCTGATCGATGCTGCACGGCATCCCTCCAAAAATGGTGTGGGCAGCGCGGTTCCCTGCCCACTTTTGATCCGACCCTGAATTAGAAGCACCGTGCCCCATCCATTTCGCAGGCTTTATCGCGAAATGGGTGGGAAACCCCACACTATTTATGGGCCAGATCAATAGTTAGTTCACGCTGCGGTCTGCATACCTTGGGCCATCAAGCGCAGAGCCCAATAGCGCAGGAAGATGAAGGTGCTCACCGTCCACAGCGAGGTGGCCAGCGCGATGCCCGCCACGCCAAACCAGTGCATCAGCACCAGGTTCAGCACCACATCGAGCACCAGGTTGATGATACCGCCATAAAAAATCAGATCGGTGCGCCGGGCGGAGATGATGAGTCGGTAGTAGACGCGGCTGGAGACGTAGAACGGAATCTGTATCGCATACATGGCCAGCACCACGCTGACAACCGCCGTATCCGCGGCTCCGAAGGCGCCGTGCTGCAAGGCGACCCGCACCAGAGGCCGTGCGCACGCAATCAGCACAATGGTGACCGCGGTTGAGACCAGCAGCGTACGCCGCACCCAATGGCTGACCGTGGCACGGCATCCAGCCCAGTCCTGGTAGGCGACCATGCGCGAGAACGACGGCACCACCGCCGTGGAGATGGCTCCTGCCATCAGCGTCAGCACCACACCCACAAAGCGGTTGGCGTAAACCAGCGCTGAGACGCTGCCGGCCGGAAGCCATGCCGCCATGGACTGGTCCACGAGCAAGCCGCTGGAGGCCACCACGCCGCCCATCAGCACCGGACCATACTGGCGGCCCACCTCGCGCATCGCGGCCGTATGGCCGTGCCAGCGCAGACTGAAGCGATAGCCATGGGCCTGCATCTGACCGGCAACGATGACCGCATGAAGAAACGAGCCGAAGACGATGGCGTAAACCATGGTCCAGATGCCGAAACGCGCGCTCACCGTGGCCACAGCCACAATGACGGAGACCGAGGTGACGGCGGGCGCCAGCGCTGGCCAGGTAAAGCGGTCAAGACTGTTCAACACTGCCGTGCAGTTGGTGGCGATGCCGCTGGCCAGCACCATGGGCAACAGGGCGTAGAACAGATGCTCGGCCAGCACCAGCTTGGCGGGAGCAAAGTTCGAGGCCAGCAGCGGAAAGATGGCTGGAGCCATGGCCGCCATGGCCACCGAAAAACAAACCAGCAGACAGCCGATCCAGAGCATGGAGCTTGAAAGCAGCCGCTGCGCGCTCTCCGGGCCCTCCCGCTCGCGAACTCGGATCAGCGTAGGAATCAGTGCCTGATTCATGGACTCGGAGATCAGATTCACGAGCAGATTGGGAATGAGGAAGGCCACCAGAAAGGCATCCATGGCGTCGGAGCGACCGAAGGCGGCGGCAACGGCGATCTCCTTGCCCGTGGCAATCAGCTTTACCAGAACGCCGGCCGTGCCCACCGTGAGCGCCGCGTGCAAAATGCCTGCATTGATCACATGAATATGGAAACGATGTGCCGCGAGCTTTCGGGAGGCCTGTTCGCTCATCGGTCAGCCAGCTGTCTCAATCGCAGTGGGAAGGCTGGTTGGCAGCGCGACGCCAGTGGGCTCCGGGAAGCAATTGGCAAAGCCTGCGCAGTTCTCTGCCGCCAGCCGCGCAGCCAGGGCAACAAGCGCAATCAGCAGCCAGGTAAAGCGGCTCTCCTCCACCGTGGCCACCTGCGCGCTCACCAGCCAGGAGAGCAACGCCGCCCCGAAAGCAATCCGCACCCGCCCCCCGGTTTCGAAAGCTGCCCGAACCGTGACCAGGACAATCGCCACGCACAAAAACAGCCCGCAAAGGCCTCCGCCGACCAGAATGGCGAGGATAGTGTTGTGCGCCGTATCGATGCTTGAAAGCCCGGTGGCCGCGACGAAGGTGCCCATGCCGGAACCAAAGACCGGCGCATACACGAACGCCCGCCAACCCAGCGACCAGATGTTGAGCCGCTGGTTGAGATCGCCGCCCCGCAGTTGCTCGCTGATGGTGGCCAGCCGCGCGAAGATGTCAGAGGGCACCGCCAGCCACACTGCGGCCAGAAAGACCGGCAGAGCGAACAGGCTGATGCGCTGTGCGCGCCTGTGCCCGCGCAGCAACACCACAGCAACACCGGCAAGGGCCACCAGCGCTGCCAGAAAGCCTCCGCGCGAGGCCGTGAGCAGAACGGCGAGAAAACCCACCGGAAGATAGGCAAAGGCCAGCAGGCTGGCGGAACGCCGTTTTTCGGTTGCGGCCAGAAGCCCTGCCAATGGCAGACCGAGCGCCAGCAGCCGCGCCACATCGTTGGGGTCCTGCCCATAGGCGGCAAAGCGCACCTGCTCGGCGGCAAGGGCGGCGGCAGAGCGGAAATCGGCCAGCGTGAGCGCGGCCAGCACCCAGCAGCCCAGCACGGTGGCGCGCAGCAGCGTGCGCAGGTCTTCGGGCGATTCGGCAAACTCCCACACCAGCCAGACCACCATCATCTCCTGAAAGAAGGCGCGCAGCTTGAGCAGTGTTTCGGCCTGATCGATGGACCAGAACGCCGTCAAGCAAAACCAGAGGTAAAGCGCCAGCACCAGCCACTGCAGCAGGCCCGGCGCGCGCAGGCCTTTGGCTTGCAGCACGGCCGGAACCGCGGCCATCAGCAGTAACAGGCCGGCGAGCCTGGCCACATTGCCCAGTGGCTCGCCCAGGTCCAGCGAGTACTCCCAGGGAATGGCAAAGACGAAGACCACCAGAACGATCCAGGCGATGCGGCGCATCGGCTAGTACCTCTGTGAGTAGACCAGGCCGGAGTAGATGCTGACGCCGATAGCCGACTGGATCGCCGACTCCATGGTCCGGTTCAGCACCGTGCGCGCCGCCGAGTCGGGAACGAAAAGGATGTCGCGGTCGTAGACAGGCTGGTCCGGTTCCTGACCGCGCAACATGCGCTTCAGGTTCAGGGCAATCATGGTGCGCCCGCCGTTCTGCTCGCGGATGAGCAGAGCCTTGGTGGCGGCGGCATTCTGCGAAGGCCCCCAGGCCAGCGACAGCGCCTGCACCACGGTAAGCCCCTGCGTCGGGTCTACCGGGAAACCGCCGGGGCGAATCACGTCGCCGATCACGTAGATCAGCCCTGCGCGGCTCACCTGCACCGTATCGCCGGGGATAAGCTCGGGGTTGTGCTCAGCGGTGGTGTCGGTTCCGCCGGGATCGAGAACGATCGGGTGCGGCGTCTTGGGGTCGTCGCGATGGTAGATGTTTACCAGCCGCCCTGCCGACTGCGACAGACCCGATGCGGCGGAGAGCAGATCGAGCAGGCGGTGATGCACCGTGTAGGGATAGACTCCCGGGCGCGTCACCTCGCCCAGCACGCTCACGTCCTGGCCGTCATAGGCGGTTACCAGCACCGAGACCAGCGGGTGCAGCAGCATGCCCCTAGCCACCAGCACCGCTTCAATGGCGCGCGCCGCCTGGTGTTCGTCCAGTCCGCCTATATGAATCTCGCCGACCATCGGCAGCGTGACGGTTCCCGCACTGGAAACGCGCACCTGGGAATGAAACTCCGGCGTATGGTACTCGCTGATGTCGAGTGCATCGTTGGGTCCAATCAGAGCCGGCATGGGAGCCGCGGAGGCTGCAGCCGCTTGTACCGGCACACCGGCCTGCTGGACTGCGGAAGATGTGTTCCAGATGGCAGGCGCAGTCTTGGGGTCAGGCACAATGCGTGTGTCCTGGCTTTGAATCACATGTGCGACGCCAGCCGGCAACCCTGAAGTGCTGGGCGTGGGCGCCTGCGCATGAGCTGCCGCACAAACCAGCGCAAGCATCGCCACAGCCACGGCCGCGCCGCGTGAGAAGCTCTCCGCCAGCAGAGCCGCACCGGCCGCGATCCAGATTCCTACGAAGAACGTGAGGCCCATCAACAAAACCGCGTTTGGCGCTGCAGGCCGGGCTGGCGGAAAAGCCGCATCCACAACCGAGAAGCTTGAACCATGCACCCCGGCTGAGAGGCCAGCTTCCTCGGCCTTCTCCAGCACGCGCACATAAAGCTGATGGCTGGAGTCTACTTCCTGGCGCATCCGCTCGTATTCAGTGGCGGCGCGGTTACGCTGCATTCCCTCGGCCGTGGTCTGCTCCAGGCTCTTGCGAACCAACTGCTCGCGCGCGGCTGCCGTCTGCCACGAGCTATGGAAGCGGTCCACCAGCCGCGCATCCTCGGCCTTGGCCTGTGCGGCCAGATCCTGCAATTGGCGGCCAATCTCCACCGCACGGGGAAAGCTCGGCCCGTGCTCGGCGCTCAATTGCGCGCGCTCCTGCTCTAGGTCGCTGCGCCGCGCGTGAATCTGCTGCAGCACGGCCACTGAGAAGTCGCTGGTCGCCGTCTGCAAACGCGGGTCAGAGGCAACCACCAGTTCGGGGTCGCCCTGCGATGCGGCGCGGAACTCCGATTCGGCTAGAATGCGGTCTGCCGTGGCGGCCACCAACTGACGGCCAAGTTCGTCGATCTCAAGCAGAGTGGAGTCGTGCTCGGTCTCGCCCGGCGTCATGCCTGGCGCGTTGTACGGCGTAATCAAAATGCCGTGCTTGTCGCGGAACTCACTCAGCCGCTGCTCATCCTGGTCCACGCGAGCTTTCAGTCCGTTCAGCTGGCCATCCAACCAGCCAGAGTCCTGTGCCGTAGCCTGCTGGCGGTTGGCTGTTTCCTCCATCCCATAGGCGCGGATCAGCGCATTGACCACTGCGGCCGATAGCGCCGCCTCGCGCGAGCGGAAGCGAATCTCGATCAGCAGCGTGCGCGGAATCGCCTGCACATGCAGCCGGCGATGAAAGCGTTCCACCAGCCAGGCACGCGCCTCGGGCGACGCGTTCTCCATGTGGAAACCAGGGAACTTCTGCGCAAAGCTGCTCTTGAAGCCCGGCGCCTGGTAGAGCTTGAGAGCGCCGATCACGTCCCACGCCAGCCGGTCGCTGCGATAGACGTCAGCCATCGTCTCCAGAGCCATCGGCGCTGACAATATCGAAGCCGAAAGCATCGGCTCGCTCGCATCCAGATGCAGCGACGAAGCTGGCGAGGTGCGCATCTCCACCCTGGCTACAGCGTCGTACTGGTTGGGAGCCGCCAAGCAATACGCGAGGCAAACCAGCAGCAGACCCAGCAAGATCGAGCCGCACAGACGCCAACGCCGTGACAATACATTGCGCAGATGCCGGAACGAGACATTGACGTCGTTCCTGCGCACCTGCCCGGTTTTCACCGGATAAAGCGGGGGTGTTCCCTCAGGTTGGTCTATGAAATCGTCCGGCAAAGGGCGGGAACCTCAGTCCCATGGATTCCTCAGACAGCAATCCTCAAACTGCTGCCAGATCAGCGCTTTCGACAGAGGGAATCGTGGTCAGTGTCCTTCATCCGGAGCAATTCGTCAATAGTTTGCGGCAATGGCGAGAAAGCCATGTGGAAAACTAACGCGAATCCATGCCTTCGTGCTTAGACGCTGTGCGTAAATAAGTGCTTCAACTGCGTGGCGCCGAGTCGAGACAATCGCATGAAGCGAAATCAAGGGTCTCGTTTGCAGTCATTACTTTCCTTTGGCCCTGAATTGTCTCAGGTCCCGGAGGGACCGTCCGAAAATAGCCCAGGGTGAAGCGGAGCGAAACCCTGGGACCCAAGCAAGATCACAGCCCAGCGCCCCGGAGGGGCGCTACGAAACCAATTCACGAACCCTCAAATGGATTCATGCAATTGCCTTGCCGACACGATCCACTGAAGCTGTTATTTACGCACAGTGCCTCAGCCTTCAAGCGTGCGATACCACTCCACGGTGCGCCTGAGCCCTTCCCGAAAATCAACCGACGGCTCATAACCCAGCAACTGGCGCGCCAGAGAGATGTCGGCCAGCGAATCGCGTATGTCGCCCGAGCGCGCCTCGGCATAGGCAGGCTTGCCTCGATATCCGGTCAGCTCAGCGAGCAGCGAGAAGACCTGATTGAGCGTGATGCGCGCGCCAGTGGCCAGATTCATCATCTGCCCGGCAACTTTTTCGACTGGAGCCGCGGCCGCCAGCAGATTTCCGCGCACAACGTTTTCGATAAAGGTGAAGTCGCGGCTCTGCTCGCCATCGCCATAGATGGTGGGCTGGTCGCCGGCCAACATGCGGCGGCAGAAGATGGCCAGCACGCCGGAGTAGTGCGAGGTGGGGTCCTGGTAGGGGCCGAAGACGTTGAAGTAGCGCAGAACTACTGTTTCCAGGCCGTACACACGATAAAACGCCTGCATATAGTGTTCGCCGGCGAGCTTGGCCACGGCGTAAGGGCTGATGGGCGCAGGAAGCATTGGCTCTAGCTTGGGCAACGTTGGCGATTCGCCGTACGCCGATGACGAACCGGCGTACACCACGCGCCGTACTCCGGCCGTACGCGCCGCCACCAGCACGTTCAGCGTGGCCACCACGCAGCAGACGTTGGTTGAGACCGGGTCCTCCACCGAACGGGGTACCGAGGCCAGCGCCGCCTCGTGGAAGACGATCTCGACGCCCTCGCAGGCCCTGGCGCACACCGCCGGGTCGGCCAGGTCGCCTTCGATAAACTCCATCGCCTCAAGACCCACTAGATTGGCGCGCTTGCCGGTGATGAAGCTGTCCACACCTCGTACCAACTCGCCCTGCGCCAACAAGGCAGCAGCAATCGAACGTCCAATAAAACCAGCAGCGCCGGTTACAAGATATTTCGCCATAAATTGACTCCCTGTAGAGATTTATTTTGAGAGCGTCCCAGCCGCCTTGACCAGAATACTCCCCGCAGCTCTGGCGCGCGGGCAGCGGATGCACAGCAGGCACTACAATCGATGGCATGGCAACGATCGACACAAAAACCTCGGCTCAAATCCAGCAGAAAATGGCCGACCGCGAGGCCAGGATCGGTATCATCGGGCTGGGCTATGTAGGGCTTCCACTTGCTTTGCTTTTTTCTGACGCGGGATTCAAGGTTACTGGCTTCGATATCGCCGCCGACAAGGTCGAGATGCTGAACGATGGCCGTTCCTACATCGTGCGCATTCTTCCGGATTCGATCCGCAAGGCGCTCTCTAACGGCTTTCGCGCCACATCCGACTACTCCGAGATCGGCGCTATGGACGCGGTCATCATCTGCGTCCCCACCCCGCTCAACGACCACCACGAACCTGATTTGAGCTTTGTCACCGGCACCGTAGCGGCCATCGCGCCGCACATTCACCAGAATCAGCTCATCGTTCTTGAAAGCACCACCTATCCGGGCACAACCGAAGAGATCGTAGCGCCCATGCTTGAAGCCGGCAATCCGCACGGGCTGAAGGTGGCGCGCACCGCGGATGACCTGGGCTTTCACGTGGTCTTCTCTCCAGAGCGCGAGGACCCCGGCAACGATACCGCGGAACGCAAAGACATTCCCAAGGTAGTGGGCGGATGCGGCCCCGTAGCGGTCGAGCTGGCAACCACGCTTTACGGCTCCATCTTCCGCCGCGTTGTGCCAGTCAGCTCACCCTCCGCGGCCGAGATGACCAAACTGCTCGAAAACATCTACCGCTGCGTGAACATCGCGCTGGTGAACGAACTGAAGCAACTGTGCCTGCTGATGGGCATCGACATCCATGAAGTGATTGAAGCGGCCAAGACCAAGCCCTTCGGCTTCCATGCCTTCTATCCCGGCCCCGGACTCGGCGGCCACTGCATCCCCATCGATCCCTTCTACCTGTCATGGAAGGCGCGCGAGTTTGACTTCCGCACGCGTTTTATCGACCTGGCCGGAGCAGTAAATACCGATATGCCTTATTTCGTCATCGACCAGATCACGGCCGCGCTGAACGAACACACCAAAGCGCTGAAGGGCTCGAAGGTGCTGGTGCTGGGCGTGGCATACAAGCGCGACATCGACGACCTCCGCGAGTCGCCCGCGCTCACCATCATCGAACTGCTGCGCGGTAAGGGCGCACTGGTATCTTATAACGACCCGTACTTCCGCTCCGTTGGTAGGGGCCGGCACTATGACCTCAACATGACATCGGTGCCGATGGAACATCTGGAGCAGTACGACGCCGTAGTCATCGTCACCGACCACTCCACATACGACTACCGAACAATCGTCGAGCAGTCGCAGTTGGTGGTTGACACACGCAACGCAACCAAGGGGATCGTGTCAGATAAGATTGTGCACTGCTAGGTTCCTGGTTCTGAAGTTCATGACACAATGAGGTCTGTCATCCTGAGTGAACGGGGCCCCAGACGTCCTCTTCAGTCTGGGGGTGGTAAGTCGAAGGATCTGCGGTTGCTCTTTGCGACTTATGCCATGAACTTCTGAGAACCTGTCCAGTAACAGCGTTTGGGATGAAGGGTACGGGCTTTAGCCCTTGATGAAGTTTCTTTCATCCAGATACAGTCCCTCGGCGGCTAAAGCCGGAAGGCTCCTTGATCCTGCAACGGACGGACTGAAGCCCGTCCCCTTCACCATGCTTGAGTTCTTAGACAGGTTCTGAGACTCCACTGCTAGCTTCCACTGAGCCCCGAGAGGCAGTCGCACGAATCAGGGCTCAGGGCGCGGGTTCAACAACGATGCATCTTCTTCCTGCAATGGCTGAACCCGCGCACTTTACCGTAGCAGCGAGCGCGTTGTTTGCTGCGCTGGCGGCTGCATCCTTCTTTCTCTTCGTGCAAAGGTTGGCGGTTGTCTTAGGCCGTATCTTCCAATCAAAGAAAGACGCCGACTTCAAGCTCTTCCCCATCGCACCCAGAGTGCGCAGGTTCCTGCTTGAAGTTATCTGCCAGACAAAAGTCATCCGCGAACGTCCGCTTGCAGGTCTTGCTCATGCGCTGGTCTTCTGGGCCTTCTGCACCTTTGCGCTGGTCACACTGAACCATTGCGCACTGGCCTTCGGATGGGGTTTCCTCGATCCGCGCAGCCGCTTCGGTGGGTTTTATTTCTTCATTGCAGCGATGTTCGCCGTGGCCTGCGCCGCAGGTATCTTTGGACTGTTCGTGCGCCGATTTTTCGTGCGCCCCGCGTGGCTCGGGGACAAGCCATCGCGCGAATCGGGCCTGATTGCGTTGCTGATCTTCGTGCTGATGGCCACCTATCTGGCGGGCTTCGGAACAGACAACCGCAGCCTGGCGGCAACCGTGCTCTGGTGGGCGCACACCGTGGCGCTGCTTGTCTTCCTGCCGCTGATTCCGCGCAGCAAGCACCTTCATCTCCTGCTCGCGCCGGTCTCGGTCTTCTTCGCGCGCGGCTTTGGGCGCACGCCTCCGCTTGCAGACGACGAAGACTTCGGGCTCATCACCGGCCAGGACCTGACGCGGCTGGCCACACTACAGGCTTACTCCTGCGTGGAGTGCGGCCGCTGCATGGAACACTGCCCCGCCACCAGCACCGGCAAGCTGCTCAACCCCAAATCACTGGTGCTGGGCGTGCGCAGTTATCTGAACGAGTGTGGACCTGCATCGGAAGAACCGCTGCTCGGCCGCTTCAACCAGCAGCAAGCCGTCTTTGAGTGCACCACCTGCGGAGCCTGCCAGTTTCAGTGCCCGGCGGGTGTGGAGCATCTGCCGCTGATCCAGGGCTTGCGCCGCGGTGCGGTCAACACCGGCGAATGGAAAGACGAGCGCGGCTCAAAGCTCTTTCTCGCGATCGAGCGCGGCGGCAATCCACTGGGAATCAATCCCGTCGAGCGCGATAAATTCATCGCGAAGCAACAACTACCCATCTTCGACGGCTCGCAGGAGTACTGCCTGTGGTTGGGCTGCATGGGCAGCTACGATCCGCGCGGCCGCCAGACCGTTACCGCGCTCGTGCAGGTGCTGCGCGCGCTGGGCACATCGTTCGGCGTCTTGCGCCAGGAGCGTTGCACCGGCGACGCCGCACGACGCTTGGGCAACGATCTGCTCTTTCAGCAGCTAGCCGAAACCAACCTTGAAACCATGGCCGCAAACGGCGTCAAGAAGCTGCTCTCCATCTGCCCGCATTGCGTGCACACCATTCAGGAAGATTGGCAGGAGTTCGGCACGCCGCCGGCCATTGAACATCACAGCGAGTTTCTGGCCCGCAGTCTGCCTCAGGTTACGCTCAACCTAAATCAGGAAAAACAAAACCAGGAGAAGATTGTGTTTCACGATCCCTGTTACCTGGGCCGCTACCGGCAGGTCTACGACGAGCCGCGTGCCGTGGTTGCGCGCGCGGGCCAGCTGGTGGAAGCCCCGCGCAATCGCGAACGCGGCTTCTGCTGCGGCGCTGGCGGCGGCATGGCTTTTCTCGGCGAGGAGAACGGCGAGCGCATTGGCATGGTCCGCACCTGCGCGTTGGCAGCCACCGGAGCATCTACGGTTGCCACCGCCTGCCCATTCTGCACTAGCATGATCGGGGACGCGCTCACCGGCATGGACGCAGGCGCTCCACGTCTGTTGGACATTGCCGAGCTGGCCGAACGAAGCGTGCGCGGCACTATCGATCCGGCCATCCAATAGAAGCACCGTGCCCCATCCATTGCGCAGGCTTTATCGCGAAATGGGTGGGAAACCTACACACTATTTGAGGCAGGATCAACAAACAAGCCGTTCGCTCGAAAGGAAAGAGATGAAGATCGTAGTGGCCATCAAGCAGGTGCCGGAACGCGGAGCGCCAGTGCGCGTCGATGCCTCAGGCCTACGGATCGACGAGCGAGGGCTGCAGTTCGCCATGAACGAGCCGGACGCCTATGCGCTCGAACGCGCGCTCAAGCTGAAGATGCAGCACGGCGGCGAGGTGGTGGCTATCAGCATGGGACCGGAACGCGTGGCAGCCACGCTCCGCGATGCGCTGGCCAAGGGTGCGGACCGCGCTATGCACATCGCCCTCAACGATCTGGCCAGCTGCGACGCTCTGGGCACGGCGCGGCTGCTGGCAGCGGCCATCGCGCCCGAACAGCCTGACCTGGTGCTGACCGGATTGCAGTCGGAAGACATCGGCTCCGGACAAACCGGCGTGCTGATGGCCGCATTGCTCGGCCTGCCCCACGCTACGCTGGTTCTCGATATTGAGAAAACAGAACACGGCTTTTGCGTGAAGCGTGAACTTGAGGATGGCTGGATGCAGACCGTCGAGCTGCCACTGCCTTGCCTGCTCACTGTGCAGTCCGGCGGCGTAACGCTCAGCTATGCCACGCTGATGGGGATCAAGCGTGCGCGGACCAAGGAACTGCGCACGGTTGCAGCCGTCCAGCTTGCCGCCGATACGGGCATCGATCTCAACCCTGTGGTCGCGCTCGAATCCATCGCACCACAGCATAAGCAGAAGACCGCGCAACTGCTCACCGGAACGCCCAGCCAGGCGACAGCCGCGCTCGTCGACAAACTGCGCAACGAGGCGCACGTGCTATGAACAGCGTACTGGTGGTTCTTGAGGCTAACTCCGGGCGCATCGGCGCGCAGAGTTGGGAGGCGCTGACTGCCGCGCATCTGCTGGGCGCGCAGGTCACCGCAGTAGTGGCAGGCGCTGAGACTGGAACCGTTGCCGCTGAGGCTGCGCGCAAAGGCGTAGCGCACGTGGTTCGCCTGGAGCACACACTGCTCGCGCCCTACACGGCCGACGCATTCACGCAAGCTATCGAGCAGCTCGTCCGCCGCCAAGCGCCGCAGTTCGTCGTCTTCCCGCACAGTTACCAGGTGCGCGACTATGCACCGGCGCTGGCTCTTCGCTTTGGCCAACTGCTGGTGAGCGAGATCGTCGCCATTGAGGCGGGTCCGGTCTTTGCGCGGCAGATCCTGCATGGCCGCTTGCTGGCCCGCTATCGGCCACTCGGCGCAGGCCCCGCCTTCGTCTCTGTACAAGCTGGCGCATTTGCCGCTGCTCAGGCCGATGAAGCCGAAGCGCCCATCGAAACGTTTGCGCCGGAGCTCACCGCCGAGCAGATTCGCACTCGCCCCTCGGAGCCGTTCCGCGCATCGGCTGAAACGGTCGATCTGGGCTCTGCCAAACGCATTGTCAGCGTAGGCCGCGGCATCGGCAGCCAGCAGAATATTCCACTTGCGCAAGAGCTGGCCACGGCCCTGGGTGCGGAGCTGGGCGCTTCGCGTCCGGTCTGCGACGCGGGATGGGTTTCAGCCGAGCGCCAAGTGGGCAGCTCCGGCAAAACCGTCGCGCCCGAGCTCTACATCGCGCTCGGCATCTCCGGCGCAATCCAGCATCTGGTCGGCATGAAGGGCGCTGGCTGCATCGTAGCCGTCAACAAAGACCCCGACGCGCCCATCTTCGAAGTGGCCGACTACGGCATCGCCGGCGATCTGATGGAAGTGCTCCCGGCGCTCACCGAGGCGCTGAAAAACGCTCGCTAGCCGAGAGACGGTGTACAAGCGTCCACCGCATGTTTTATGGTTCCTTGTTTGCCGGAAGTCCTTCGGCGAAAGGGGTCAAAAAAGATATGTTTCTTCCTGAAAGCTACGTTGCCGCCCTTGCCCTGATGGTTCTCTCCATGCTTTGCTGGGGATCTTGGGCAAACACGCTCAAGCTCTGCCCGCGTTTCCGCTTTCAACTCTATTACTGGGACTACGCCGCCGGGTTGCTGCTAGCCGCGCTGCTCTGGGGATTGACGGCCGGCAGTCTGGGCGGCTCCGGCATGCCGCTGATGGAAGACATTGCCCGTACGCCGATGAGCGCCATTCTGTGGGCGGCCTGCGGCGGCGTCATCTTCAATGTGGCCAATCTTCTGCTGGTGGCGGCCATTGACATTGCGGGCATGGCCGTTGCCTTTCCCGTGGGAATCGGGCTGGCGCTGGTAGTGGGCGCGGTCTCCAGCTATCTGGTGCGCCCGGCCGGAAATCCGCTGCTGCTCTTCGGCGGCGTGGCGCTGGTGATGGTGGCCATCGTACTGGATGCGGCCGCTTACCGCAAGCGCGAAGGCGAGGCCAAAGCAACCACCACACGCGGCATTGTGCTGAGCCTGGTGGCTGGCCTGCTGATGGGCTGCTTTTATCCCTTTGTGGCCCAGGCACTCACTGGCACTGTGGATCATCCCGCGCCCGGCCCTTATGCCGTCTCCATCTTTTTCGCACTGGGGCTGATCGTCTCCACCGTACCGGCAATTCTGCTGCTGATGGCACATCCTCTGGACGGCAAGCCAGCGGTCCAAGGCAAGGGCTACTGGGACGCGCCGCTCGGCTGGCACCTAGCGGGCGTGCTCGGCGGAGCCATCTGGAGCACGGGCGGCGTGGCAAACTTTGTGGCCTCGGGTGCGCATCTGGTGGGTCCGGCCGTCTCCTACACCATCGGCCAGGGGGCCACTATGGTTTCGGCCTGCTGGGGCGTCTTTGTTTGGCACGAGTTTGCCGGTGCCCCGAAGCAGGCCCGCGTGCTGCTGGGACTGATGTTCCTGTTCTTCCTGGCAGGATTGTGCGCGGTGGCTTTGGCGCCGCTGTTCTAAGAGCAGTGGTCAGTTTTCAGTTGTCAGTTCTCCGGCGATAACTGCAGCGGCTAGCAATCCCTGCCCGGAATTAAAGATTCGTAGTGTACTGAGAGCGCTTTCTGGATGGTGATGCGATGAGCGATGTGCGTAAACCGGTGGTGGTGGTGGGCAGCGTAACGATGGATCTGGTGACGCGGGCCAAGGTGATTCCGCGCGTCGGGCAAACGGTGATCGGCACCAGCTTTGAGACCACGCCGGGCGGCAAAGGCGCTAACCAGGCGGTGGCAGCCGGCCGGCTGGGCTATCCGGTGGAGATAATCGGGCTGGTTGGTACAGACGCCTTCGGTCCGCAGCTGCTCCAGAACCTGGCCAGTTCCGGTGTGGGTACGGATGCAATGCGGCAAGTGGAAGGCAGCTCGGGACTAGCTCCGCTGGTGGTGGCCGAGACGGGCGAGAACAGCATCGTGGTGGTTCCCGGAGCCAACGGCAAGATGGACCGTGCAGTGGTCGACAGCCAGGCTGCGCTGATCCGGCGTGCGGGCATCGTGCTCTGCCAGCTCGAGCTGCCCATCGATACGGTGAGCCACACGCTGGCCCTGTGCGCGGACGCTGGTGTGCCTGTGGTCCTCGACCCAGCCCCAGCTGCTCCACTGCCCGATGCCGTCTGGAAGCAGGTGGCTTGGTTTACGCCCAACGAGACCGAGGCGGCATTTTACGTGGGTGAGGGTCTGAGCACCGAAGACGCGGCAAAGCTGCTGTTGGCCAAAGGGCTCGGCGGAGTGGTGCTGAAGCGCGGCTCGGAAGGCGCATACGTCGCCCAGGCCAGCGGAAAAGCCGCGTGGGTGAAGCCGTTTCCCGTGAAAGCCATCGACACCGTGGCGGCGGGCGATTGTTTCAACGGAGCCTTCGCCGTGGGACTGCTGGAAGGGCGCGATCCCTGGGCTGCCGCACGTTTTGCCTGCGCAGCTGCGGCCATTGCCGTTACCCGGCGCGGCGCGCAGGCCTCCATGCCCTCGCGCGAGGATGTGGAGGCGTTGATGAAGAGTCAGGGCTTAGGAAGTAGGGAGTAGAAAAAGTTGCTGCGCTTCGCTCGTCGTTTTCTGTAAGAACCAAAACGGAGGCCGCGCAGTCAAACAACCGTCACTCCTTCATCGTTGCTGACAGCAACACACAAAAAGTGCGGGAGAATGAAGCACATGTTTCGTTGGATTTGCCTTGGAGCAGCAGCACTGTCTGTGGCGATCGGCGCCGCAGCGCAAGATACGCAGTATCACCCAATGGGCCAGCAGATTCCCGGCCACGAATGCAACTACTTGTATCACCTTTGGGACGGGGCGAGTCAGCCGGGCTGCATTTCCGGCATTCACGAGCGCTGGTTGCGCGACATCGAGCACTGGCGCGCCGAGCGGCTGATCCGGATTGCCTACGATGGATCGCGCTACAGTCTGCCGGCGCTCCAGTGGACGCAATCGAGCTTCATCCAGCCGCAGATGATGGTGCAGGACCGCTATTTCTTCGATCCGGTGACGAGCCGCTACACGGTGGACCGTTATCTCGACGACCTGGAAAAGCGCTACGGCGGCATCGATGCGGTGCTTGTGTGGGCCACATATCCGAACATGGGTATCGACGACCGCAACCAACTGGAGATGGTCGAGTCCATGCCAGGCGGCGTGGAAGGCGTGCGGCAGATGGTGTCTGATTTCCACCGACGTGGCGTGCGCGTTCTCTTCCCCATGATGATGTGGGACGAAGGCACGCACCAGCCAGACAAACCCTGGCCGCAGGCGTTGGCAGATCTGATGAAGGCCATCGGCGCGGACGGTGTAAACGGCGATACGCAGGACGGGGTGCCGTTGGGCTTCTCGCTGGCGGCTGAAGCCACCGGCCACCCCATGGCCTTTCAACCGGAACAGAGTCCAAGCGACGAGGCCCTGGCCTGGAACGTAATGACCTGGGGACAGTACAGCTTTCCGTTTACGCCCATGGTGGACCGCTACAAATGGCTCGAACCACGCCACATGGTCAACATCAGCGACCGCTGGAATCAGGACAAGACCGACGATCTGCAGTACGCCTTCTTCAACGGCGTGGGCTGGGAGAGTTGGGAGAACATCTGGGGCATTTGGAACGGGATCAACCCGCGCGATGCAGAGGCGACACGCAGAGTCGCGGCTCTCGAGCGCGGCATGGCAAAGTTCCTCGTAAGCCCAGGGTGGGAGCCGCTCTACCCCATGCATACCTATGGCATCTTTGCCAGCCGCTGGCCGCTGGGCCCGGAAACCGTGTGGACGATTGTGAACCGCAACAACTTTAACGTGAGCGGGCGGCAGATGGACGTGGTGGCCGCGCCGGGGAGGCGATATTTCGACCTCTATCACGGAACAGAGCTGAAACCGGATGCGGATGGCAGGCTCGCAGTGCTGAGCTTCGAGGTTGAGGCCAACGCTTATGGAGCGGTGCTTGCGACTCCAGGCGAACCCAGCGCTGCGATGAAGGCTCTGATGGCAAAGATGGCTGCAATGACAGCCAAGCCGCTGACGGCGTGGTCCTATGAGCCGGTGGTGCTGAAGCAGAAGCTTGTCGAGATCCCGCCCACCAAGCCCACGGCCGAAACGCCGGAGGGCATGGTGCGGATTCCGGGCGGCGCGTTCGTCTTCAAAGTCGATGGGACAGAGATCGAAGGCAGCGCCAAGGTGGGCGTCGATGTCCAGTACCCGTGGGAGGATGCGCCGCGGCGCTTCCACGAAAAGCAGATGAGCGTGGCGCCCTTCTACATCGACAAATTTACGGTCACCAACGCCGAGTTCAAGCACTTCCTGGATGCGACGCATTACGCACCGAAAGATGTCACCAACTTTTTGCGCGACTGGAAGAACGGCAGCTATCCGGCAGGGTGGGAAAAACAGCCGGTCACCTGGATCTCGCTCGAGGATGCGCGAGCCTACGCGGCATGGGCCGGCAAGCGGCTGCCACACGAGTGGGAATGGCAGTTGGCGGCCCAGGGCACCGACGGGAGACTATTTCCCTGGGGGAATATGTGGCTGCCGGGGAATGTGCCTGCGGCGGTACGGGGATGGACAATGACCGGACCCGACCCAGTGGATGCGCATCCCGCCGGAGCTAGCCCTTACGGCGTCATGGACATGGTAGGCAACGTCTGGCAATGGACCGAGGAGTTCACCGACGAACACACGCGGGCGGCAATTGTGCGCGGCGGCGAGTATTACCAGCCGCAAGGCTCGCTCTGGTACTTCCCTGAAGCATTTCGCAACGACCAGCACAGCAAATTGCTGCTGATGGCGCCGGGCTACGACCGGTCGGGTGGAGTGGGATTCCGGTGCGTAAGGGATGCAAAGTGAAGCAGCAGACCGTGAGCAGCTGGCCGTAAACACTTTACCTGCAAGATGCCTCAGCCCCAAAGAGCGACGCTCTTTGGGGCTGAGGAACGAACTAGCTGCAATTCAGAAGGCCGAAGCCCCCTGCGACTACCACCACTCCATCAGGCGCCCGGAAGAGACCTTGGCGGTGCTCTCGGGCTTCTCGGTATGGAGCAGCAGGATCGGCACATGAACCAGCTTGACCAGCTTCTCGGCGATGGAGCCAAAGACCAGCGGATGCCAGCCGGTGGTGCCGTGCGTGGAGACGATCACCATGTCAACGTGTTCGCTTTCAACCACGTCGAGGATGGCGCCAGCGATGTCGGCGTCGGTCTGAACCGTGGCAGTAGCCTTGACTCCCTTGGCGCCTAACGAGGCAACCGAGGTGGCAAAGTTGGCTTCGGCGAGCTTCTTGGCTTCTTCGCCATCGCAGGCATCGGAGATGACATGAACGAGGATCAGCTCAGCGTGAAAGTGCTGGGCCAGAACCGTGGCATGCTCGATGGCGGCATGGGACGAGGGGCTGAAGTCGATGGGCAACAGGATCTTCGCGGGAATGGTGCTGAAAGAATTCACTTCGGACATCAAGGTCTCCTTGCCGTTCCACTACCGTGGACAGCCTGCTATTTTTTCGTCAGCCATATTAGTCTTGCGATGCAAAAACTCGACGTGATCGGCAACACACATTTTGCATCTCCCGGCGGAAGCAAAACCAGCAGAGAATAAAAAGATGAGTAAAACTGTAGAAACTCAAGGACTGCCGGAAGCTGGGTTTGGCCCGCGATGGAACAGGCGCAGATTTGCCGCAGGCGCAGCTCTGGCAGCCGGGAGCGCCTTGGCTGGAGCACAAACAGGTTGGGGACTTGGCTTGCGCGCACCGACGGTTGCGGATGTCGCTCCGGACTACACACTTGAGATTGGCGAGGTGGAGTGGGAGTTGGGGCCTCGCAAGAAGGTCAAAACAGTGGCTTACAACGGGCAGATACCAGGCAAGTTGCTGCGGCTGAAGGAGGGGACGCCGGCCACCATCGAGATCGTGAACCGGCTGGACCGCGAAGAGATTGTGCACTGGCACGGGCTATGGATTCCAGTGGATGTGGATGGATCGATGGAGGAAGGCTCGCCGATGATCACCGCCGGAGGGCGAACGCTCATCCACTACACGCCCAGGCCTATGGGGCTGCACTGGTATCACACCCACGCGATGGCCGGGCGCAGCTTGAATCGCGGCCTGTTCACTGGCCAGTCGGGCGTACTGCTGGTGGAGGCGCGGAACGAGCCAGGCCGGTACGACCGTGAGCAGTTCGTGGTGCTACAGGACTGGGAGCCGTTCTACGCGGCCAGCGACGACGGATCGCTGATGGTGCACTACGCAGCTGCCTCCATCAACGGAAAGATGATGGGTGCGGGCGAGCCGGTCCGGGTAAAAGAGGGAGAACGGCTTCTGCTGCACGTGCTGAATGCCAGTGCTACGGAGACGCACTGGCTCGCACTGGGCGGGCATGAGTTCACAGTGATGTCCATGGATGGAAGCCCGGTGGCGACCGAGGCGCGCGTGAAGGCTCTACGGCTGGGGCCGGCGGAGCGCATCACTGCCGTGGTGGAGATGAATGCGCCGGGGGTGTGGGTGCTCGGCGAGCCGCGCAAGGGGTTTCGTAAGGCCGGCATGGGCGCAGTGGTGGAATACGCCAACCGCACCGGCAAGCCGCAGGAGCCGGCCGCGCCTCCGCTCACGTGGGACTATCGCGCCTTTGGCCACGCGAAGCCGGTCAGCTACACACCCGACGCGACCATTCCGCTGGTGTTTACCTCGCGCTTCAAGGGGCATGGGGCGCTGGACCAGTGGATGATTAACGGGAAGTCGTATCCACAGACGGAGACGCCCGTGCTGCGCGAGGGGTTGCGCCACCGGCTGGTCTTTGACAATCGCAGCATGGACGACCACCCGGTGCACATCCACAGGCACAACTTCGAGTTGGTCTTAGTTCAAGGCGCGCGGATGAGCGGAGTGCGCAAGGACGTGGTAATCGTAGAAGCAGGAACCCGCGTGGAGGCCGATCTGGTGGCCAACAACCCAGGCAATACGCTTTTTCATTGCCACCAGCAGGATCATATGGACGCTGGGTTCATGATGCTATTCCACTACGCCTGATCGGCGCGTCCGCAACGCTTGCACAAAGGAGTTGGTTTGAAGATCCCTTCGATGATTCTGGCCGCCGTTGGAGCACTTTGCCTGGCGGTTCCGGCGCTCCATGCGCAGGGGAACTACGAGATTCAGGTGTACGGCGCGGAGACGGTGCCGCCGGGCAGCACCATGGTGGAGGTGCACTCGAACTTCACGGCGGACGGCGAGCGCAAGACCATCGGCGGAGTAGCGCCAACCTACCACGCAGAACACGAGACGCTGGAACTGACGCAGGGCATCAACGACTGGGCCGAGGTTGGTTTTTACGTCTTTACCAGTGAACAGAGCGGACTGGGGACTCAGTGGGTAGGCGACCATCTACGGCCGCGCGTGCGCGTTCCGGAGAAGTGGCGCTGGCCGGTGGGCGTGAGCCTCTCGACAGAGATTGGCTATCAGCGAGCTGCATTCTATGCAGATACGTGGACGTGGGAGATTCGGCCGATTGTGGACAAGCAGTCGGGGCGATGGTATTTCGCCGTGAATCCGGCGCTGGAGCGCACCTTCCATGGGCCAGATGTGAAGTTAGGCCTGGACCTGGCGCCGGCGGTCAAGGTGAGCTACGACTTCACGAAGAAAGTAACAGGAGGCGTGGAATACTACGCCGACTACGGCAGCATCCGTTCGATCGCATCGCTGCACGACCAGCAGCAACAGATCTTCCCGGCCATCGACTTGAATCTGTCACCGAAGTGGGAGTTCAACTTTGGTGTAGGCGTAGGTCCAACGGCCGCCACCGATCGCTGGATCGTGAAGGCCATCGTGGGGCGGCGCTTCGATTGGGGACGGACGAAGAACTAAACAAAAAGCCGCCCGTTGCGCAGCTGACGATGCGCAACGGCTCAGAGAAGAGATGCACCACATTCGCTCAAAAACTAGCTGACCAGCTCTGCGGCGCGAATCGACTCTTTGCGCACCGTGAGCCGATCGATCAGGTCCTTGCGCACCGCGTACCCCCGGCCTGGCGTATCCGGAATGGCGATCTCGCCTTGCGCATTGACGGTAATCTCCGGCTCCACAATGTCTTCTGCCCAGTAACGCGCCGAGGCGGAGACATCGCCGGGCAGCGAGAAGTTTTCGAGCGTTGCGAGAGCAATGTTGTGGGCGCGGCCAATGCCCGACTCCAACATGCCGCCGCACCAGACTGGAACGCCGCGCTCCTGCGTGGCGTTGTGCACCGCGATGGCCTCTGAAAATCCACCCACGCGGCCCAGCTTGATATTGATGATCCGGCAGGACTCAACCTCGATGGCGGCCAGTGCGTCGCGCCGGTTGTGGATCGATTCGTCGAGACAGATGGATGTCTTGAGCCGCTTCTGCAACCTCGAGTGGTAGAAGAAGTCGTCGTACCAAAGCGGCTGCTCGATCATGAGCAGGTCAAAGGCATCGAACGAGGCGATGTGGTCGGAGTCCTTGAGCCGGTACGCGGAGTTAGCATCGCAACTGAGCTGAATCTCAGGCCAGCGGTTGCGCACCTTCTCAAAAACCTCCACATCCCAGCCCGGCTTGCACTTGAGCTTGATGCGCTGATAGCCTGCGGCAAGCTCCTTCTCAACAATGGCGAGCAGTTCGGGAATCGACGGCTGAATGCCGATGGAGACGCCGCAGGGAATCGTATCGCGCACACCGCCGATGAGCTGCGAGATCGAGACTCCTTCGCGCTGCGCTTCAACATCCCAGATGGCGTTTTCCAGCGTGGCCTTGGCCATGCGGTGGCCGCGAATCTGGAAGAACAGGCGTGGGCAGTCGCCACCATGGCGAGGCTCTGCTGCTGCCAGAATCGGTCCAAGTTCGTTCAGAAGTACAGGCCAGGCAGTGTCCGTGGATTCGGACGAAAAGGTCGGGTGCTCGCCGGCCGTACACTCGCCCCACCCAATCAGGCCCTCGGAGTGGACCTCGGCAAGCAGGATGCGCCGGTTGCGGGTAACACCGAAGCTGGTCTCAAAGGGCCGAACCAGGGGCATGTGCAGTTCGCGCAAAACAATCTCGTCGATTTTCATATCTATGGTTTCCTTCGGGGCTTGGGGCTACTCGGCTAGCGGGTAACCCAGTTCAAAGACTCCATTGCCTTGGTCGTCGCGGGAGAAGCCAAGTACGGCTAGCCCGCGGGAAAATGACTGCTGAAAGAGATGACGGTTTTCCTGTTGCACGGCCAAAGCGCGCTCGCGATCCGTAGCCGAGGCCTTCCACTGGTAGATGCAGGCCGGAACCTGAATGCGCTCTTCAACTGCAAACGCTGCCGGGGGACGCCCGGCAAAGGCGGCCTCAACCCTGGGCGAATCGAGACGCCACTCGGCCAGGAAACGGTCTGTTGGCAGCCCGCCCTGCAGTCGAGAAGAGGATACACCATAGAAATCCGCGCGGTACTGGCGCACCATCGCGCCCAGCTTGACCAGATTCAGGTGTGCGTTCTTGATCTCCAGCGGGTCGAAGGTCCACTCCATCCGTGTCAACCCGCGCGAAAGAGCTTCCTTGCGCTGTTCCCACTTGAGGCGCGCTCCCAGGCCCTGATTGCGATAAGCCGGGCGCACCGCCAGCATGTGCGAGTGGAGATAGGGCGTGGGCGTCTGACCGGGAGCGGTCTTCGCGCCGGTAAGGGCCATCACAAAGCCGATGAGCCGATGCGCATCTCCGCCAGCAGCACTCGCCGGAATCTCCGTATCGAAGGCGCCCATCACCTGCCCGCCAATCCTCTGAGCGATGTAAAAACCTTTGCGCGGAATGATCTCGCTCTGCTCATAGCCCCAGGTGTCGATTTCGAGCTGAACGCAGGCCTCGAGCTCGTCAAATCCTGCACAGTTGCGAATCTCGATCATGCGCCTGCCTCGACGGCCAGTTTGCGTTTGGCCTGGGCCCACAGCGCTTCAAGCTCGTCTGGCGCAAGCTCAGCGAGCGGACGCACGGAGGCCAGTTCCATCTGGTGGAAGCGCTGGCGAAAGCGCCGATTGCAGCCGCGCAGCGCCATCTCCGCATCCACGCCCAGATGACGGCCAAGATTGACAACCGTGAACAGCAGATCGCCCAACTCTGCCTCAACGGCGGGCTTGCGGGCTGGATCTCCCGAGTCTGCCTCGGCTACAAGCTCGGCCGTCTCCTCGGCGACCTTGGGCAGAAGATCGCGCCAATCAGACCAGTCGAAGCCTACTTTGGAGGCTTTGGAGCCGAGTTTGGAGGCCTCGGCCAAGGCGGGCACGGCGCGCTGCACAGAATCCAAAAGAGAGGCGTCGGCGGATTTTGCGGCCTTCTCGGCCAACTTGATCTGGTCCCAGTTACGCAGCACGGCGTCGGAGGAACCGGCCACGTCGGCATCGACATCGGCGCGGTTGCCGGCGGCCTTTGAAGCCTCGTCGCCAAAAACATGTGGATGGCGGCGGATCAGCTTGCGGTTCAGGTGGTCCAGCACGTCTGCAATGGTGAAGTGGCCATCGTTGGCGGCCATCTCCGCGTAGAAGAGCACCTGGAGCAGCAGATCGCCCAGCTCCTCGGCTAGATGCGGAAAGTCGCGGCGCTCAATGGCGTCAAAGACCTCGTAGGCCTCTTCCAGCGTGTATTTGCGGATGGTATCGAAGTTCTGTTCGCGGTCCCAGGGGCAGCCATCGGGTGCGCGCAGGCGGGCCATGATGGCCGCCGATTTCTGAAAAAGCTCAGCCGCACGCTCCGGGTCGGTTGCAATCGGGGCGCGCGATGCGTCAGCTGCGGTGGAGCTTTCTCGCGGAAGGTCCATGCAGGACCAGTGTACGACAGAGGGGGCGGATGCGGTTTCACGATGGAGTGTTTTCTGGCGGGGGAATTACATGAATGTTATAAATCACAAGGAGCAACGGTTTGAAAGGGCATGGCTTCAGCCATGCCGCCAAACATCCAGGAAACTTATGAGCTAAACAGGCTGCGGAAAAACCCCTGATTTCTACCTGATGTCGTTCTTGTAGCGGATTTTTGGCCGTTTTCGGCCCGTTCCGCAGTGGTGCCCTCGTTTCATTTTGTGTCTGGAGGCCGTTTTGCC
>Ga0302267_10001955_pt1 | contig 25540 bp, 23 predicted proteins | sample III_Bog_E1_3_FD_194555 | JGI IMG/M metagenome (GOLD analysis project Ga0302267, IMG submission 194555) | Peat permafrost microbial communities from Stordalen Mire near Abisko, Sweden - III_Bog_E1_3 | ecosystem: Environmental > Terrestrial > Soil > Wetlands > Peat | place: Sweden: Abisko...
TAGCCGCCGAAAGGCGGCCCAATAACGTCGGGGCCGCGTTAGTGACCCCGCTCAAGCCGCTTTGAGCGGCTCACACAATCAAGCCCCCGGCTCTGCCGGGGGTATTGACATAATGCGGGGAAGCGCGCCAGAGTATGGTGAGAGTAGAGCAGTGGGAGCCTGCGCGCGCACCGCAATAGAGACGGAAGCGCGTAGCGCCAAGTGCGGCCGGAGGTGAGGGCATGAGGAAAGGGTTCAAGAGCTCGCGAGCAATCGTGCTGGTGGCGTTGGTGCTGGCCTTGGGTGCCCGTGCTTGGTCACAAGCGCCCTCCTCGGCGTCGGGTAGTGCGCCTGCGCAGAGCACAGACACTTCGGCCCCGACGCAAAGCGGAACAGCAAGCTCGCCCCTGCCGGGCGATACCGAAAAAACCAAGGTGGGCACAACGCCGTCTACGGGCGACGCCAAGGCAGACAGCAGCGATAAGGCCAAGGCAGGCACAACCCCCGTGGCTGGCGATGCGCAGGCCCCGGCCAAAACCACCGACAAAAACGGTAAACCAGCGCCTGGAACAATGCCGGTGGCAGGCAATGCAACGCCAACGGCTGTCAACCCAGACAAGATCGTCGAAGTAGGCAGCCAACCCGTCAAGGTGAAAACAGGCAGTGTGGAAGACGTGAATGCCGTAGGCAACCGCGACATCGGCGGACGCGGCATGGGCAACTGGTACTCCACCGATACCGAGATCAAGCTGGGCAAGAGCTACGCCGACCAGATCGAGAAGAGCACCAAGCTGATTACCGATCCGGTCGTCGAGGAGTACGTGAACCGCATAGGGCAGAACATAGTGAAGAACTCCGACTGCAAGGTGCCGTTCACCATCAAGATCATCGATTCCGACGAGATTAACGCCATGGCGCTACCGGGCGGATTCTTTTACGTGAATTCTGGCCTGATTCTGAACGCCGACGAAGAGGCGGAACTGGCAGGAGTGATGGCGCACGAGACTGCGCACGTCTGCGCGCACCATATCGCCCGCCAGATGACACGCGCCAATTGGGCCCAGATCGGCTCCATCCCGCTGATCTTCATCGGCGGCTGGACGGGATACGGCATCTATGAGGGGGCCTCCATCGGTATCCCCATGACCTTCCTCAAGTTCTCCCGCGAGTTTGAGGCGCAGGCCGACTATCTGGGCGTGCAATACATGTACCGCGCCGGATACGATCCTCAGGCCTTTATCACCTTCTTTGAGAAGGTGCAGGCGCTCGAAAAACGCAAGCCCGGCCTGGTCTCGAAGGCCTTTTCCGATCACCCGCAGACGCCTGACCGCATCGAACACTCGCAGGAGGAGATTGCTCACATTCTTCCCGCACGCGACGAGTACACGATCACTACGTCGGAGTTCGACGACATCAAGGCGCGTCTAGCCCGCATCGAGAACAAGCGGCGACTGACCGACACCAAGGGCGCCACGCGGCCCTCTCTGCGTCGGGCCAGCACCGGTAACGACACCTCCGGGTCTGGGGGCAGTTCGGGCAGTGGATCGGGAAGCGGGTCTGGGAGCAGTACCACTAGCGACAGTGGATCGACCTCCGACGACAAGCCAACCTTGCACCGGCGCGACGACTCAAACTGACGCGGCCGGCAGGTAGTAAAGGGCCCGGCGCAATTCCGCGCTTTCCAGCGTTCCGGGGTTTGCAGTATTGTTTGAAATAGTTCGTTCCCTGCGGCCTCCTCTATGAAAAAGACGCTTCCCATAACTCTGGCTGTTGTGGTCGTTGTATTGTTGGTTTGGAATTTGACCAAGATTGCCAACAACACGCGTGTAAGTGACAATCCCGGGAGCTCTTTCTGGCTGGAAAGCCAGTTGGTAGTGCAGTGTTCGCCTGACGAAATCACCCTGGCGGACAAACGGGGCTTGCAGACGCATCTGGTCAAGGACGACAACTGGCCGGATTGCTCCGTCTTTCAGAAGGGCGTGGCCGTTGACCTGCAGCTCTCACGCGGAGAGAAGACGCGCTTCGTTAAAATGCAGAACACAGCCTGGTGGCACTAGAGAAAATCTGCCTGTGAACCTCCACAGGCTCAGTTCCTCCTCAAGATGCACCATCCGATTCAATAACCCTATCGCTTGGGGTGAAGTTTTGCGTGCCTACAAGCAGGGGGGGCCTAGGCAGGCATTTTCGGAACGAGCCGTCAGATTGGGAGGACGATATCCCATGAATTTCCTGTAACATCCTGAAATTCCTTGAACCAATAGGTGAAACCGCGTTATATACAGAACTACCGGTACAAAGCCGGAATCTTCCGGGGACAACCTTGTTCCAATGGAGGCTCAAATGCGCAATGTCGCGACGCGCTCCAATCTTCTGGTGACGGAACTCCGCGAGGTAATGGACATCCGCCAGGCCTCCGATTATCTTGGCATCTCGCCCGACACGCTTTACAAATACGCATCCGAGGGCTTCGTGCCCGCCTTCAAGCTGGGCAATCGCTGGCGCTTCAAGCGCTCGCGGCTGGACGAGTGGATGGACCGTCAGTCGGAGATCCAGGCCGGCGAAGTTGATCCAAGCCATAAGAAGCCGGTGCGGCCCGCGTTGTAAGGGGCTAGGGACTGAGGGACTAGAGGATCGTCGAAAGCTCTTGAGAGGCTTTCCGTTTTTTCCTGCCTTCAGTCCACACCTCACCTGGCCCATAGCCTCACGCGTCTCTGTTCCTTGATCTTTGAACTCAGCCCCTCAGTCCCTTAGTCCCCTGCCTTTGTGGTATACCAATCGACGTGGACCATTTAAAACGCATAGGCGCATTGCGCCGCAAGCTGACCCGCGCCGGGCTCTCCGGCCTTGTTGTCACTCACCTGCCGGATCTCCGCTATCTCTCCGGATTTACAGGCTCTAGCGCCGCTTTGGCCGTTACCCGCCGGAGTGTGTGTCTGTTTACGGACGGGCGCTACCGGACCCAGGCGGCTGCCGAGGTGGAAGCCGCGCGGGTTGAGATTGTGTCTGGCTCTCCGGCAGTTGCCGCCGTGCAGTGGATGGCGGCGCAGCCGGGCGTAGAGTTTGCTGGATTTGACTCCAACCGGACCACAGTGGCCGAACTGGCCCGTTGGAAGGAGTCGCTGCCGAGCCGCTTGCGCAAGAGCTTCTTGACCGTGCTGCCCGCCCCGATGGTCGAGACGATGCGGATGGTCAAGGATGAGCAGGAGATCGATGCGTTGCGCCGTGCGGCCCAGGTTGGCTGCAGCATCTTCGAGTACATTCTTGGCTACATCTACCCCGGCATTCGCGAAATCGATGTGGCGGCCGAACTGGAACACCGGGCGAGGGCCCTGGGCGCTGAGGCTATGTCGTTTGACACCATCGCTGCCTCGGGCGAGCGGTCGGCGCTGCCCCACGGCCGGGCGACCACGACTGTGCTGCCCAAACGTGGCTTTCTGACCCTGGACTTCGGTGTTATTCTCAACGGGTATTGCTCGGATATGACGCGTACCGTTCACCTGGGGCCGCCGAAGCCGAACGAGCGGGACACGTACAACGCGGTGCTCGAAGCCCAGGAGGCGGCCGTCAAGGCAGTGGGCGCGGGGGTCAGTTGTGCGGAGGTTGACGAAGCGGCACGGGGAGTTCTGCGCCGGGAAGGGCTGGCGGAGGCGTTTACCCACTCCACGGGCCACGGCGTAGGGCTGGAGATTCATGAGCCGCCGCGGGTGGGGGTTGGACAATCCACGCGCCTGCAGGCGGGAATGGTTGTTACCATCGAACCTGGAGTCTACCTGGAGGGCCAGTACGGCATCCGGATCGAAGATATGGTTGCTGTAACGGCGACGGGCTGTGAGGTGCTGACGCCCGCTTCCAAGGCTCTGATTGAACTATGAAGAAACGATCCGCCACAAGTGCGGGGTTAAGGAACGAATGAAACCAGAAGATATCGCGGATCTGAAAGAACTGATCGAATTCCTGAAGGAATATCAGGTATCCGAGTTCGACCTGGACCGGGGTGACCTGAAGATCCGGTTGAAGTTTGCGCAACAGGCATCGGCGTCGTTCGGCGAGCTGGCCAGAGCGGCGGTTGCCTCCCACGCGGCTCCCGCGATTGCGGCAGCGCCGGCGGTTTCGGCGGCTCCAGTAGTGGACGCTAATGCCGGATTGCACATTGTCAAGTCTCCGCTCGTGGGCACCTTCTACGGCTCGCCTTCCCCCGGCGCGTCGGCTTTCGTCTCCCCTGGCGACCGCGTGCAGAAGGGCCAGGTCATTGCCATTGTGGAAGCCATGAAGCTGATGAACGAGATTGAGTCGGATGCGGCGGGCGAAATTGTAAAGTGTCTGGCGACCAACGGCCAGGCTGTCGAGTACGGCCAGCCATTGTTTGCCGTGCGGGCGGGATAGAACAAGTGCGGGGCTAGCGACGTTGGCGGCATTAGCGGAGTTAGCAATGCCGCGCCGTCGCGAACTTGGGCTGACCACTTGAATTTTGTGGTGTAGGGCTAATTCCGTCAACCCCACTAACCCCGCTCAAGAGGGAATTGGATGTTTCGTAAGGTTCTGATTGCCAACCGCGGCGAAATCGCGCTGCGTGTCATCAATGCTTGCCGCGAACTGGGTATCGGCACGGTCGCTGTCTACAGCGAGGCCGATCGCAACTCGCTGCATGTGCGCTTTGCCGACGAGGCGATCTGCATTGGCCCGCCGCGGCTTGCCGACAGCTATCTGAATGTGCCGGCCGTTATCTCTGCTGCCGAAATCGCCGACGTGGATGCGATTCATCCCGGCTACGGTCTATTGAGCGAGAATGCTAACTTTGCCGAGGTCTGCCGCGCGTCCAACATCAAGTTCATCGGTCCGCCGCCGGAGGTGACGCGGCTGATGGGTGAGAAGGAAAAGGCGCGCCAGGCCATGAAGCGAGCCAATGTGCCGATACTGCCTGGCTCGGACGGCATCGTTTCGGGTATCGAAGATGCACAGGAGTGGGCGCTGAAGGTTGGCTTTCCGGTCATTTTGAAGGCGAAGGCTGGCGGTGGCGGGCGCGGCATGAGAATTGTGCGCTCAGCCGAGGAGTTGCCCAACCTTTACCATGCGGCCAACTCCGAAGCGGCCAACGCCTTCGGCAACGGCGAGCTCTACATGGAGAAGTTCATTGAGCAACCGCGCCACATCGAGTTTCAGATGCTGGCCGACGAGCACGGCAATGTGGCCACGCTCTTTGAGCGCGAGTGCTCCATCCAGCGGCGTCACCAGAAGTTGATTGAAGAAGCGCCCAGCCTGCAGGTTTCGCCGGCCATGCGCACCGAACTGAGCAGCACGCTGACCCGCTGCCTCAAGGAGATCGGCTACCAGAACGCGGGCACGGTCGAGTTCCTCATGGACACCGACGGCCAGCTCTACTTCATTGAGATGAACACCCGCATTCAGGTGGAGCACCCCATTACAGAGGCCATCACGGGCGTCGATCTGGTGAAGGCGCAGCTCAGGATCGCGGCTGGCGAAAAGCTTACCGACATTCTCCCCGCCAAGCTGGAGTTGCGCGGCCACGCCATCGAGTGCCGCATCAACGCCGAGCACGCGGTCAAGTTCACACCGTCCGCCGGCAAGATCACGGCCTTCAATGTGCCCGGCGGCAACGGCATCCGTGTGGACACGGCGCAGTATGCGGAGGGTGTGATTCCGCCCTACTACGACTCGCTGATCGCCAAGCTGATTGCCTACGGAACTACCCGCGAAGAGGCCATGGCGCGCATGGAGCGGGCGCTGAGCCAGTTCATCGTGGAAGGCGTCTTCACCTCTATCCCGCTGCACCAGGAGATCTTCCAGGACGCCGACTTCCGCGCCGGACGCTTCGACACCAAGTTCATGGAGCAGTTCCTGGCAAGGCGCGAAGCAGCAGGGAAGTAGCCTCTTCATTCCATACAAGTTGACTTAAACCTGCCGGTTTGTCTTGCGTTCAAAGGCAAACCGGTGCGTTGCTTTACCACGCCTGTTTTGCCGTGCAGCAATTGCCGCAAAATATATCGCTTTTTGTTCGCCTATTCACAAGGAATTGCGTTATGCTGTCTTCGCAACATTGGAGGTTGCCGTATGGATTATCAGAAGGAACTGGTTGCTGAATTTGATCGTGAAGTTGCTACCACGCGCAAGATGCTCGACGCCATCCCCGTGGACGTTGATTTCAGCTACAAACCGCACGAGAAGTCGATGAGCCTGGGCCGCTTGGCTGGGCATTTGGCAGAGACGGCTGGCGAGTGGGCTTACTCGACGCTGGCCAAAGACAAGATCGAAATGAACATGGCAGAGTTCAAGCCCTGGGTTCCGGCCTCGAAGGCTGAGATTCTGGAGAAGTTCGACAAGCAGACGGCCGAAGCCCGCGCCGTGCTGGCTGGCTTTACCCCCGAACAGTGGGACGAGCATTGGAAGTTCATCGGCGGTGGGCAAACATGGATTGACGACCCCAAGCATCAGGTGTGGCGCACTTGGGTAATGAATCATCAGATCCACCATCGAGCGCAATTGGGCGTGTATTTGCGTCTTCTGGGCAAACCGGTCCCCGGCACCTACGGACCCTCCGCCGACGGAGTGTAGTGCTGCCGCATCTTCAGCCCTCCCTGCATGGAAAGGGTTACCCATAGATCCGGTCCTTGAATAGTGTGTAGGCTTCTATTGGAGAGCTGGATCAATAACGGTATCGGGTGACCTTTCACTTTTTCTCCAGCAGTTTGAGCGGACGCCAGACAGCGGGAAGCGATGGGCGATAACCTGTGTGTATGAGCTTTCAGTTTCCAAAGATCTATCCAATTCTCGACTCATCCACGATTCCCGCCGCTGGGCGGGAGAGCTTTTTGGAGCAGCTGGGCAAGTCCCTGGCCGAGGCTGGCGTAACGCTGCTGGAGTACCGCAACAAGCCCGGCAGTGAGGCGCAAATTCTGGCTGACGCGGCGATTCTGCGCGCGGCGATGCCCCCCGGACAGGTGAAGCTGATTCTCGATGATCGGGCTGATCTGGTTGATCAGATTGGATTTGATGGTGTACACGTGGATGCGGGCGATGTTTCCCCGGTTGAGGCGCGCCGCTTGCTCGGGCCTGCGCGGATTGTGGGAACCTTCGGCGGTTCCACGGAGTTTCTGTCGGACGTGCTCGATGCCCCAGTGGACTACCTGGCTGTCGGACCGGTCTTTACCACGACCACCAAGAAGACAGACAAGCCTCCCATCGGCGTGGAGGGCGTGCGGCGGATGCGGGCGCTGGCCGGGCCTGGGCGGGTGCTAACCTGCGCGGCGGGAATCAGGCTGGAGACGGCGCCGCTGGTACTCGAGGCTGGCGCGACAACGGTGGCTGTTGCAGGGGCAATCTTCCGGGTGATCGATCCTGCGGCCGAATTTCGCCGCTGGTTGAGAGAGCTGCGCTGAACATTTCAGGGCGGTTCCTTATGCCGCACACGATAAAATCCCAGTGATACGAAAAAAAGCATCAGGGAAACGCCTTGCAAGAGACAGATACCGTAAATAACAGCAATGGAACAGGGAACGCTTCGCCTCAGACGCCGAAGCTCTCGCAGAGCCTTGGCCTCTTTAGCGCAACGGCCATTGTGATCGGTTCCATGATCGGCTCAGGCGTTTTCATTGTGGATGCCGACATTGCCCGCGGCGTGGGTTCGCCTGCTTTGCTGCTGGGCGCGTGGATCGTGACCGCAGTGCTGACCATGATTGGCGCGCTGAGCTATGGCGAGTTGGCGGCCATGATGCCCAAAGCCGGCGGGCAGTATGTATATCTGCGCGAGTCGTTAGGGCCGCTGTGGGGCTTTCTCTTCGGCTGGACGCTGTTTCTGGTGATCCAGACGGGCACGATTGCCGCCGTTTGCGTGGCCTTCGGCAAGTTTCTGGGTGTCTTCTTTCCGTCGATTTCAGCCACCCACTGGCTCTGGCACATTGCCCATGTGCCCGCAGTGCGCGTGGGGCCCATGGTGCTGGGCAATATGGAGATCGGCGTCAGCACGGCGAACCTTACCGGCATCGTGATCGTGGTCGGGCTAGCCATTGTGAACATCTTCGGCGTGAGCCTAGGTGCGCTGATCCAGAACGTCTTTACCTCGGCCAAGGCCATCTCGCTGGCTGCGCTGATCCTGCTCACCTTTACCGTCGGGCGCAGCACGGATGCGATTGCAGCCAACTTCGGGCCGCATTGGTCGAACTTCTGGGCCAACGCCAACTGGGGCGCGCTGCATTCGGTGCAGGTGGGCGTGGGCGGACCGCTGGTGTTGGTAAATCTGGTGGTGATTCTGGCAGTGGTGCAGGTGGGGTCGCTGTTCTCAGCGGACGCGTGGAACAACATCACCTTCACAGCCGGCGAGGTGAAGAACCCCAAGCGCAACCTGCCGCTCTCGCTGATTCTGGGCACTGGATTTGTACTGACCGTCTATTTTCTGGTCTCAGTGGCGTACCTGCTGGTATTGCCCATGCACGGTGACCCGCACGGCGCAACAGTGATGGCGCGGGGTATTCAGTACGCATCGGAAGACCGTGTGGCGACGGCGGCACTGGGGCAGATCCTTCCATCGATAGGTGCTTTCCTGATGGCGGGCGCGATTCTGATCTCGACCTTCGGCTGCGCTAATGGCATGACGCTGGCCGGTGCGCGTGTCTACTACGCCATGAGCCAGGACGGGCTGTTCTTCAAGTCGGTCGGCAAGCTGCACCCCAAGTACAAGACCCCGGTGGCGGGCTTGCTGGTGCAGGCTGCATGGACGGTGGTCCTGTGCATCTCGGGCTCCTACGGCCAACTGCTGGACTACATCATCTTTGCCGAACTGGTCTTCTACATCCTCACCATCGCGGGCCTGTTCGTGCTGCGCTTCAAGCGGCCAGACGCCAACAGGCCGTACAAGGCTCTGGGTTACCCGGTGCTGCCTGCTGTCTACATCGTGCTGGCGGCGTGGATCTGTATCGTATTATTGCGGTACAAGCCTCAATACACGTGGCCTGGCCTGGTGCTGGTCCTGCTGGGTATTCCTGTTTATCTATTCTGGTCGCGCGGACAGAGGGCAAAGGGGCCCCACAGACAGGTCTTCGTCCGTGGGGTGTAACATCCCAGTCTGCAGCGCAATGAACGGCTCGTCAAAATAAGTGGAGGAAGTCCCTCATACATGTCCAGATTGCTACGTATTAAACCCATGTCGATGCTGACGATGGAGGCCGCCGAACAGGGTGAGCACACGCTCAAGCGCTCACTTGGCGCGCTGAACCTGATCACGCTCGGCATTGGCGCCATTATCGGAGCCGGAATCTTTGTGTTGACGGGCAAGGCCGCCGCTCTTTATGCCGGGCCTGCTGTTTCGCTCAGCTTTGTGCTGGCTGGTATTGTCTGCGCCTTTGCCGGGCTTTGCTATGCGGAGTTTGCCTCGATCATTCCCATCGCCGGCTCGGCGTATACGTATGGCTATGCGACGCTGGGCGAGTTTGTGGCCTGGATCATCGGCTGGGATCTGGTGCTGGAGTATGCCTTTGGCGCGGCAACGGTGGCGGCGGGCTGGTCGGGTTATCTGAACAGCTTTCTACAGCAGCTGCACATCTATATTCCGCCGCAGCTTACGGCAGTTCCGGGCACGCAGCTCTACTTCTTCCATGAGAAGTGGCAGCCGCTGGCTTCGCTTCCCGCTGGCGTCAGTCTTGCCGGTCTGCCGCATGTGACGGGAGCCTTTAATCTAGTGGCCATGCTGGGCGTGCTGCTCATTACGGCGGTCCTGGTGATCGGCATCAAGGAGTCAGCCAACTTCAACTCCGCCATCGTGATTGTGAAGCTTGGAATTGTGGGCGTCTTCCTGGTGGTGGGCGGAATGTTTCTGTTTCATCACCCCACGCTCGCCTGGCAGAACTGGCATCCGTTCATTCCGCCGGTGGATGCGAAGGGCAACTTCGGCTGGATGGGCATTGCGACGGGCGCTTCGTCGATCTTCTTCGCCTACATCGGCTTCGACGCCGTCTCGACGGCCGCACAGGAGGCCAAGAACCCCAAGCGCGATATGCCGATCGGCATTCTGGGCTCGCTGGTGGTGTGCACCATTCTGTACATTCTGGTTTCAAGCGTGCTGACCGGGCTGGTGAAGTACAACCAACTGAACGTGGGTGATCCGGTGGCGATGGGTATCGATGCAACTGGCGTCAGCTGGGGCTCGCTGCTGGTCAAGCTGGGCGCGGTGTTTGGTCTGGCCACGGTGATGCTGGTCATGCTGCTCGGCCAGTCGCGCGTCTTCTTCTCCATGTCGAAGGACGGCCTGTTGCCGAAGTGGGCTTCAGCCATCCATCCCAAATTCCGTACGCCATGGATCTCGACCATCGTGGTGGGCTGCATTGTGGCTTTGATGCCAGCCTTCAAGGACATCGACTTCCTGTCGGACCTGGTCAACATCGGCACGCTGCTGGCGTTCACCATTGTCTGCGCGGGTGTGTGGGTGCTGCGCGTGCGCAATCCCGAACTGGAGCGGCCCTTCAAGACGCCGTTTGTGCCGTTGGTGCCGATTCTTGGCATCGTCACCGCTCTCTTCGTGATGAGCCGCCTTCCACTGATCACATGGGAAGTGATGATTGGATGGCTGGTCTTCGGACTGCTCATCTACTTCGGTTACTCGATCCGGCACAGCAAGGTGCAGAAGATGGCGCCCGATGCACAAGGGAACTGATAGGACTCGTTTCTCTGGTTGAGTGGATGCGGCCTCCCTTGCGGGAGGCCGCGTTGTTCTAAGTGCGAGACCAGGGCACCCGATCCTCTTGGGGAAACGAAGGGTGACAAAGGCGAGATCCGGGCCGCCAACTTGCCCACCAAGTCCCGGTTTCTATCGATTCAAGAAGGAGAACAGTATGCAACAGCGTTTTGATTTTACGTCCGTGGCCGCAGATGGCTATAAGGCAATGCTTGGTGTTCACAGCTATGTACAGAAGAGCGGCCTGGACCTCGGCTTGCTGGAACTGGTCAAGATTCGGGTATCGCAGATCAACGGCTGCGCATTTTGCCTGGCGATGCACATACCGTTGGGGCGCAAACACGGCCTCAGCGATGACCAGTTGAACCTGCTGGTAGCATGGCGTGAAGCGCCCGTCTACAGCGACCAGGAGCGGGCTGCATTGGCTTGGGCCGAGAGCATGACACACCTGACCAACGGCAATGTGTCAGACGACGCCTACGAACAGGCGTGCAGTCAGTTTTCCACTCGGGAAATTGCCGATCTGTCCTTTGCCGTTGCAGAAATCAATGCATGGAACCGTCTGATGGTTTGCTCGCAGACGCCTCCGCAAGTTTCTGCGGCCAAGCTCTAAGTCAAAAGGCAATGAAGCAAGCGCTGCTGACCCTGGGATGTCAGGCCATGCCGGAGTTGTATCTCCCTTGCCATTCTTCCAGCATAAAAAGCGAACGGCCGAGGCCGTTCGCTTTTTGCTTATCTTGATATCGGTAGATGGTTACGCGATGGCCTTGGCGCAGAACTCGTCAAACGCACGAGTAAGCTCGGCGGCGATCTGTTGGGCGGTGGATTGCTCGATGACAAAACGCTGCATCAGGTAGACGAGCTTGCCATCGCGCAGAATGGCCACGGCGGGCGAGGAAGGCGGGTTGCCTTCGAAGTAGCTACGGGCTTTCTCAGTGGCTTCGCGATCCTGACCGGCAAAAACGGTGATCTTGTGGTCCGGCAGGTTGTTGGAACTAGTCAAGGCGAGCCGAACGCCGGGGCGCATCTTGCCGGCTGCGCAGCCGCAGATGGAGTTGACGACGACAAGTGTGGTTCCGGGCCGGGCAAGCGCCGCATCAACCGCTTCGGCCGTGCGTGGCTCTTCAATGCCGGCGCGCACCAACTCCTCGCGCATGGGAATAACCATTAATTCTGGGTACATGTTGTCCTCCGGCAGGGGAAGCTGCCTTTCTGTATTCTATCGTGGAAGGGTTGAAGGGAAGAACTGCTCAATGCAGGTACGAGAAAACATTCCGCTTGCTCCGTGGACAACCTTTGGAATTGGAGGGCCGGCACGCTGGCTGGTGGAGGCCATCGGCGAGGAAGAAGTTGCTGAAGCCGCGTGCTGGGCGCAGGGCCGAGCTGTCCCGCTGTTTGTGCTGGGCGGCGGCAGCAATGTTCTGGTGGCCGATAGGGGCTTTGACGGGCTGGTCCTGCGCATGGCCCTGAAGGGGATGGCGCAGCATGGTGAACAGTTCCGCGCAGCCGCGGGCGAGGATTGGGACGGTTTTGTGGCCATGGCTGTGGAGCGCGGCTATCAGGGCGTGGAGTGCCTGGCTGGGATTCCGGGCACCGTGGGTGGAACACCGGTGCAGAACGTGGGTGCCTACGGGCAAGAAGTCAGCTCCAGCATCGAGCGCGTTCGGGCCTTTGATACCGTTGAGCGAGTCTTTGTCGAGTTCTCCAACCACGAGTGTGGGTTTGCCTACCGCAGCAGCCGCTTCAACTCGGTCGAGCGCGGGCGCTACATCGTCACCCGTGTCGACTACCGGTTGAAACGGGGTGGCGCGCCGCTGCTGGGCTATGCGGATTTAAAGTTGCACTTCCGCAACCGGGTTGACAGTCCGCCACTGAGTGAAGCTGCGGCCGCGGTGCGGAGGATCCGGCAAAGCAAGGGAATGCTGCTGGTGGAGGGCGAGAGCGACTGCCGCAGCGCAGGCAGCTTCTTCAAGAATCCCGAAGTCAGCGCCGAGAGGGCAGTGCAGGTGCGAAAGCTTGCCGATGGTGGAGGGATCTCACTGCGCGTTTACCCAAGCGCAGAGGGAATGGTGAAGATTCCCTCTGCCTGGTTGATTGAGCACGCGGGTTTTTCGCGCGGATACACGCGCGGTGCCGCAGCCATCTCCACACGGCACACGCTGGCTCTAGTCAACCGTGGAGGGGCTACGGCCGCAGAAATTGCAGCGCTGGCCGGGGAGATTCGCGACGGAGTTGAGGCCCGCTTCGGCATCCGACTGGAGATGGAACCGGTGTGTGTGGGCTTTTGAGCGGCCGCCGCGCAAAGGTGCTGCGGTCAACCGAAGTTGACATGCACGGCGTTGCCGGTTACGCGGGTCGAAGCCTTATCTTTGTAATACTTGTTGAGCCCTGAGATGAGTCCGGGCATGAAGGCGACCATGCAGCTGCGAGAAATGAGACCGCTGTTCGATCCATCGCGGCACCCCGCAGGCACCTTCACGTTCTACGGCGTGCTTGAGCGTGCGCGGACCGCATGGGGATGAAACACAGCGTGGCGTCACCGCATACAATGGTGAAAGCAGGGAGCCAGACTGTGCACCGGAAGTAAAATGCCGGCTGTCAGTGGTGTTTTCAGATTCCGATTTGAGAGAAGGGACAGCCCGCGCTGGTGGGCTAACTCCAGGTTATGAACGAGAATTTGCATCAGTTGCGGTGTTTTGGATGCGGTGCACGGATTCGTGGGGCCGAGGCGCAGCCGGATTTTCGCTGCGCAGCCTGCGGAGACTTGTTTGAGGTGGAGTATCCGGGCTGGGGCGAGAAGCGTGGTCCAGACCGTCCCAATGCCGGTGCACTGAAGTGGCTGTGGCGTGAGCGTCGTGCCTCGCATGAAGCGTTGGATCACTCCGGCGTGTGGCGTTTCCGCGAACTGCTGCCGATCCTCGATAGCTTTGGCAACGCCGTCTCACTGCGCGAGGGCAATACGCCTTTGTACCAGCTTCCGCGTGCTGCCAGGGCTCTAGGGATTGACCAGCTCTTCGCCAAGCACCAGGGCATGAATCCGACCGGCTCCTTCAAGGATACGGGAATGACGGCGGCTCTGAGCGTGGCCAAGGAGCGTGGCTTCGAGTGGGTGGCCTGCGCCTCGACCGGCAACACCTCAGCGGCTATGGCGGCTTACGCTGCGCGCGCCGGATTGAAGAGCCTGGTGCTCATCCCCGAAGGCAAGATCGCCTGGGGCAAGCTCTCGCAGGCCATGGACTACGGTGCGGTTACCTGCCAGCTGAACGCAGACTTCGACGGCTGCCTGAGCCTGCTGACCGAGATCGTGAAGCAAGCTCCCATTTATCTGCTGAATTCGGTCAATCCCTACCGGCTGGAAGGGCAAAAGACGCCCGCGTTTGAAATTGCCGAGGCCTTTGACTGGAATGTGCCTGACCACCTGATTGTTCCCGGCGGCAACCTGGGCAACAGCTCGGCTCTGGGCAAGGGCTTTCGCGAACTGAAGGAGCTCGGGCTGGTGGCGCGTATGCCCAAGATCAGCGTGATTCAGGCTGCTGGCGCTAACCCGCTGTCGCGAGCATTTGCCGCCAATAACGGAGCAATGCTTGAGCCGGTGGAGGCGCATACGCGCGCCACGGCCATCCGCATTGGCAACCCCGCTTCCTGGCGCAAGGCTGTCCGCGTGATTCAGGAGACGGGTGGCTGGTGCCTGGATGTGAGCGAAGGTGAGATTGCAGTGGCCAAGGCGGAACTGGGTAGGGAAGGCCTCGGTTGCGAACCGGCTTCGGCCGTGACGCTGGCCGGGCTCAAGAAGCTGCGCGCGCAGGGCTCGGTGCGTTCCGGCGAGACCGTGGTCCTGGTGCTTACCGGCCACACACTCAAGGATGCCGACTATACGATTGACTTCCATCGCGGCACGCTGCTTGAGGATAAGGAACGCGTGGGTCTGGAAGACGAAATCCAGAAGCTGCGGCGCAATGCCGTGGTGGTGGATGCAACAGCGTCTGCTGTGCTGGGTGCGATGAAAGGCTTAGGAGTATGAGCGACGGGGACATGCAGGCCTCTCTGCGGTTGCGGCTGCCGGCTACCTCGGCCAATCTGGGGCCCGGTTTCGACGCAGCGGCCGTGGCGCTGAACTTTCATCTGGTGATAGATGCAGCACAGGCCGGTGAGTTCTCGATTGCAGCCACAGGGCGCAATCAAGAGCGCTGCGGCAAGCTGGAAGACAATCTGATTCTGGAGAGCTATAAGCGCCTGCTGCGGCGCGAGCGCCGGGAAGTGTTGCCGCTGGCGATTCGCATGAACAACGGGATTCCACTCGGAATGGGATGTGGGTCCTCGGCTGCGGGGCGGCTGGCGGCCATCCTGCTGGCTGACCACTTTGGCCAGCTCGGATGGAAGTCCGATCGGATTCTGGAAGAGGCCTACATGCTGGAAGGCCATCCAGACAACGTTGCGGCCTGCTGGCTGGGTGGATTTGTAGCAGCGGCCTGCGAGGGCAATACGGTGCACTCGGTTCGCGTGGTTCCACCTGAGAACTGGCGGGCGATTGTGGTGTTGCCAGCTGATCCTTTGCCCACCAGCAAGGCGCGCGCGGTGTTGCCGCCCACCTATGCTGCCAGCGATGTGGTGTTGAATATCCAGTCAGTCTCCATGCTGGGGCTGGCCTTTGCCAACGCTCGCGCGGATCTGTTGCGGGTGGCGATGAAAGACCGCATTCACCAGCCTTACAGGGCCTCGATTTGCCCGCTGCTGCAGCCGCTGCTGGTTCTGGCAGGCAGCTATGGGATTATTGGCGCGGCGTTGAGCGGAGCAGGCCCGTCCGTTCTGGTGGTGGTGGAAAGCGAAGAACGAGTGGCCGAAGCATCAGCCGCGATCCGTGGAGCTCTGAGCCAGGGGTTGGAGGCGGAACTGTTGATATGCCGATTCGAGCCCAGGGGCGGAGATGTGGACTGGAAGAGATGATCCACGCTCCCAGGGAGGCTGGGGTAACCAGTAGATATTATCAAATAGTAAATAGTGGTTCGAAGGGGTAACTAGGTGGCTACTCCTCTCGGGCTTACGGAAATAGGTTACTAAAGTCGCATATCGAAATGTTACCTAAGTGTACTTGATTCTCAGCCCCGGAACACCTACATTCGCAGCGTGAGCAGTTCTGGGGGAGGGCTGCTCTAGCGCCCGTGGTCCTTTCAGGATCCGGGCGCTTTTATTTTTTCGAAAAATGTAACAAGTCACATGTTATCTTCCAGTTGTATGATTGTCTGACGTTTAATTCATTTCTTGTCTGCTATATGGTCCTGTAACTGCTGCGACTTTCACCCCAGCTGGTGCATCCCATATTTGAAGCAGACCGCTATACTGGGTTGGTGCTGGTACGCGAGGAGGATCATGGCTGGAGTGGGCGTAGTGGAAGTGAGCGACGCAACGTTTGACCAGGAGGTGCTCAAGAGCGAGCAGCCGGTTCTGGTGGATTTTTGGGCTGTCTGGTGCGGCCCGTGCAAGGCAATCGGACCCATCGTGGATACGATTGCAGAGAAGTACGCCGGCAAGTTGAAGGTCGGCAAGGTGAACGTGGATCAGAATGGCGCTACGCCGTCGCGCTATGGCATCCGTGGCATTCCTGCTCTGTTGTTCTTCAAGGGCGGGCAGATAGTAGACCAGATTGTTGGCTACGTGCCTCAGGAAGCGATTGAAGAAAAGGTTCAGAAGATGCTGGCGTAAGAGCGGACGGCAGTACAATTTCGAAAGACAAACGAGCCCGGCCATTGCGCCGGGCTCGTCTATTTCTGACTGCTTTGGCGCGGCTGCGAGATGCGGTGAATTTCTTCTGCTGCTATGGAAGAGTTCCTTGCTATCCCGCCCATTTCGCGAAATGGTGCGGGGATGGGTCGTCTGCCTGTCTCCGTGCGAATAAATCTGCAAGCAAGGTGCGATTTTCTGTGGAAAACCAGGGGGGGTGGGGGGGTGTCGTGTGGCGGGGTTGCTCATGGAATCTTCTCCTGAGCGTATTGTGTGCGAAGCGGGTGAAATCTTCTGCAATGCGGTGTGGGAAGGGCGCGGTAGGCTAAGTGGCTGGATGGAGCGGGTGGCGAGTTGGCAAGTTGGCGAAGTGCCCGGATCGATGAGGGCGCTCAGAGCATTTTCCGGAGATGAATATCAAGCTAACTCAGGCATGGCAGTCCAAGGGGCGAACGGGCAGGGTTTTGTAACAGGGCACGACTTTAGTCGGGCCGCGAGGCCATTTTTTTGACGGGCGGGCTTTAGCCCTGAACAGACCCAAATTATTGAATAAAAGGACCGCAGTGCTAAAGCCCGACCCTTATCCCGCTGCAATCGGCCCGACTAAAGTCGTGCCCTGGTACAAAGCAAGAAGTCCAATCAGCACGTTGAAATCTTGCCTGAGCTAACTTGATATTCATCTTCGCGATAAAGCCTTCGAAATGGATCGGGCACGGAAGTCTACAGCGATAGTGATGATAAGCTACCCGCGATCGCGAAACTGGATGATGTGACGCCGGTCGCGCTTGGTGGGGCGTCGATCCGGAAGAGGCATCAGAACCTGCATGGCTTTCTTTTCAGCGTCCAGACGAAGCCGCTCGGCCTGGCCGGATGCAGTTTCCTTGTACAGCGTTTGCGCCTGGGCCGAGGGGCCGCGAATCTCGCTGAGGACGAGCACGTCGATCTCGAAGGCGCCTCCCTCGTTCTCAATGCGCAGGCGGTCGCCGACGCGGACGTCGCGGGCGGGTTTGGCCCTGACGCCATTTGAGAGAATGCGGCCGATCTCGCAGGCTTTTACAGCCAGAGCGCGGGTCTTGAAGAAGCGTGCGGCCCAGAGCCACTTGTCGATACGTACGGAATCCATTTGTCTATGGTAAGGCGTTTGCCGCTGGTAGAGGGGATTGGTTCATGCTGCTCGCGGTTCACATACTGCCCGGGTTCAAGATAAAACTCAAAACCAGTGGTTGTACATACGTTCGAGAAATTCGGCGGTGAGAGGGAATCCCGCAGCGGAACCGATCACGGCGTCAATTTCGCAGCTAGGGCAAAGGGCAGTTTTGCCATCATCGATCCATTCGATAATCTCAGTATGCGGAAAAGTCGAGATGCAATAGAAACAGCCGCATTCTTTGCTGTTCTCAATTTCTGTCCGATGGTTGTAGCAGTGGTCGTGCGCACGCAGATGAGCGTCATCGGTTTGCGATTTGTGGAGAATACTCATCGCTCTCACCTCGTTATAGACGATGAAGGCGATTCTACGACATTCAAGATGAGGGCAGGTGTAGACGCTCAGTCCAAATCGGCGTGGAGGCGGAGGGTCGAGGCAAGCGAACGGAGTCGCTTGTCCCGTGTCCATAGCTTGACCGGTGGAGTCAAGTATGCCGAGGCGATCAGGTGCGTATCGATGAGACCAATCCCTTTGCCATACAGAAAGCGAGATTCGATGAATTCTCTGATCTCAGATAACTTTGCTACGCGCACAGCGGGCAATAGATCAAGCAGTGTAAGTACCCGCGCTCGATTGCCGAGCATTCCCAACGCCAATTCCGCAACGATGAAGGGGTGTATGGCGATCTGTCCGGAACCGAGCAGATCGCTCATATGAGGATCGTCCGAACGCAGATGGTCGATCCAGATCGAAGTGTCAGCGAGAATCATTCGAAACCTGCCTGGCGGCGGGGAACATTCTCCAACTTTGGCATGGAGCCTCCTAAAGCCGCCAATCTGCGCGCACTTTCCCGTTCCAGAAGGGCTTTTAACGCTTCACGGACGAGCGTGGACTTTTCCGTAATTCCGGTCAACTCCTGGGCAAGATGCATGTCGTTGTCGTCGAGTGCGAGTGTTGTACGCATAGAACCTCAATGCGCAAATTATAGCATCATTTGATGCCGATTTAGATGCCTGAGACAGTCCAAAGACCGGCTTTATCGGGATGGAAATGCTGCCAGATGCTCTCGGCGGTTTTCTGGGGCACGACGGCGGCGAGGGATTCGGCGGTGGCTTGCTGCACGTCGCGCAGGCTGCCGAAGTGGGTGAGGAGGCGCTGGCGGGTTTGCGCGCCGACGCCGGGAATGGTGAGCAGTTCGGAGTCGCGGTCGCGCATGGCGCGGCGCTGGCGGTGATAGCCGACGGCGAAACGGTGGCTCTCGTCGCGGATGAGTTGGACCAGATGCAGCACCGGCGAGCGGCGATCAAGTACGACCGGCTCGTCCTCGTTGCCGTAGATGTAGATGACCTCTTCGCGCTTGGCGATGGAGGCTAGCGGCTGCGTGGTGATGCCGATGGATTCGAGCGCCTCGGCGGCGGAGTGGAGCTGGCCGAGGCCGCCATCGACGAGCACCAGTGAGGGCATAGGCTGGTGCTCGTCCTTGAGACGCTTGTAGCGGCGGACGATGACCTCGCGCATGGAGGCAAAGTCGTCCACGCCCTTCACCGTCTTGACCTTGAACTTGCGGTAGGCGGCCTTGTTCATCTTGCCGTCTTCCCAGACCACCAGCGAGGCAACCGTCTCCGCACCCTGAATGTGGGAGATGTCAAAGCACTCGATGCGCTTGGGAAGCTCGGGGAGCATGAGCGCGTCGGCCAGCGCCTCCTGAATGGCCTTGCGGGAGGGCTCCAGCACGCGAAAACGCTGGGTGTAGGACTGTTTGGCGTTCTGGGCGGCAAGATCGACCAGCGAGCGCTTCTCGCCGCGCTGAGGAACTGCCAGTTCGATGCGGTGTCCGGTGCGCTCGGTGAGCAGGGCAGCAAGGGTTTCGCGGTCGTCGAAGTCGACCGGAATAAGGATCGAGCGTGGAACGTAGTGCTGGTCGATGTAGAGCTGTTTGAGAAGAGCGCTGAAGAGCTGGCCAGCGTCGAAGGCTTTCTCTTTTGAATCGGTGGATTCCCAGGTTCCCAAATGCAAGGGACCTGGGGCACCTGCTGCACTTCCCGCGGCGTTTTCGGCAGAAGGCGTATCCATCAGGCTGTCCAACTCCTCCCAGAAGAACTCACGGCGGTCGACGATCTTGCCGGAGCGAATGTGAAAGAGATTCACGGCGAGCGAGCCGTCCTCGTAGTGATAGCCGAAGACGTCGGAATCGTCGCCCAGTTCGGTAGTTGCCGCGCGCTGTTTTTCTTCGAGCTGGTGCACGGTGGTGAGCTGATCGCGGAGCCGCGCGGCGGCCTCGAAGCGCTCTTCGGCCGCTGCGGCCATCATGCGCACGGTGAGGGTGTGTTCAAGCTCGGCGTGGCGTCCTTCAAGGAACAACTGCGCGTCACGGACGGCCTGGGCGTAAGCCTCGGGCGTCGTCAGGCCTTCCACGCAGGGGCCGAGGCAACGATGAATGTAGAACTCAAGGCAGGCGCGCGGATGGTAACGCGAGAGATCGACCTTGCAACTGGGGATTAGAAAGCTGCGGTGGATAAGCTCAACCACGCGGTAGGCGAGATTGCCAGGAAAATAAGGGCCGTAGTAGGCCGAGCCGTCTTTGCGTAAACGGCGGGTGACGAAGACCTTGGGGAAGCGGTCGCAGAGCGTGAGCTTTACGTAGGGGTAGGTTTTGTCGTCGCGCAGCAGGATGTTGAAGCGCGGCTTGCGCTGCTTGATGAGGTTATTTTCAAGTGCGAGGGCTTCCTGCTCATTGCCGACCAGGATGTAGTCGAGGTCAACTGCCTCGCGCATCAGGCGGCCGGTTTTGGCGTTGGCTTGCGAGGCCTCAAGGAGATAAGAACGCACGCGGGAGCGCAGGTTCTTGGCCTTGCCGACATAGATGACCTCGCCCTCGGCGTTCTTATAGAGGTAAACGCCGGGCTGCGTGGGCAGGGTGCGGATTTTCTCGTAGAGATCCATGAGGGCAGCAAGCGTGAAGCCTGCTTCTAGCATAAGGGACGCGGGGGCTTGGGACCGAAGGACTCACGATGAGGTGAACTGGTGGGCGCAAAGACAGAAACGCGGCGGCCGAAGCCGCCGCGTTTCTGTTACAGGGTGCAGTGTGTCTAGAAGTTGATGCGGGCAGAGATCTCCACCTGCCGTGGGGAGTAGGTGAAGTTGCTGCTGTTGGAGTTGTTGATCACTTGGAAGGTCTTTGCGCCGGTGCCGTTCTGGCCGTTATAGGTAGCCGTAGTGCCCGACATAACGTAGAGATAGGTGGCCGAGTAGCCGGTGATGTTCTGGTGGTTGGCGATGTTGAAGACGTTGAGCATCAGGTCCAGGCTCTTCACGTACTTGTTGTCGGCCAAGACCACGGCCTTCTGCAGGCGGGCGTCGTCGACGATGCGGCGCGGATAGCGGTAGGTGTTGACACCGATCATCGGAATGATGGATGTGCCGGCGCCATTCCAGCCGCTGGCGATTGCACCGCTCGGCTTGCTGCTGAGACTGGCCGTGAAGGGCAGGCCATTCTGCATCTGGAAGCTGTCGTTCAGGCTCCAATCGTTGACCAGATACTTGATCACGTTCGACGTGTGCAGATTCGGGAAGTTGTAGAGCGCGTAGGCAACCAGGCGCTGAGGGATATTCCAGGTGGAATTGCCGTAGTTGGCGCGGTAGTTGCCGAAGGGGTCGTACCAGTTCTGCGTGCTGCCCTGGGTGCCGGCTTGTTGCGAGTAGTCGAGGGAGTGCGACCAGGTATAGTTGGCGTCGAACTGGATGCTCTTGAGCGAGTGGTTTTGCACCTCGGCCACCAGCGCGTTGTAGTTGGAGTTGACGTTGGAGACGAACTCGGAGATGGAGCTGAAGTTTGCCGCACCGGTTCCAAACAGAGTGGTGTTGCCGTAGGAGGTGTAAACCGGAACGGAGAATGTGGCTCCGTTAGCACCCAGCGGGCCAACGCCATTCGGATCGCCGGCGATGGTGATGGTCTTGGTGGTCAGCGAGCTGGGATTGAGGTTTTGGTTCAGGAAGTTGGGCAAACGGCGTCCCAGTCCGCCCAGATAGCTGACCGAGAAGAAGGTTCCGTGGCCGAAGTCCTGCTGGATCTGGAGATCGAATTCCTGAACCTCAGGCAGCTTCAGATTCGGAGAAACATAGTAGGAACTGGGGCAAGCAGAGCTGCCAGCCGTGCATGTGGCCATGGCAGCGGCGGAGTAAATGTTCGGTAACACGGGGCCGCCTGGGTTGCTAGCCGACCAGGTGGATTGCCAGGCGCGGCTGAACTGACCGTTGGGACTGCCGGTGCCGAGACGGACTGACTCGATGTTGCCGTTCAGAATACGGCCGTAGTAGACGCCGTAGCCGCCGCGCAGGATCGTCTTGCCACCACCATACACATCGTAGGAGAAGCCGACGCGCGGACCGAAGTCCAAGTTGTCAGTGGGATTGTTGGACAGGCCGCTGTAGGGAACGAAGGTGCCCGTGGTGGAGGTCAGGTTAGGATCGGCAGCCGGCCAATTCTCATGATCCCAGCGCAGACCGAGTTCGAGAGTCAAACGGGGCGAGAACTTCCAGTTGTCCTGAGCGAATGCGCCGAAGTCCAGCGTGTTGATGGTGTAGACGGGGTTGCCGAAGGCCTGGGAGAAGGAGTTGTAACAGGGATAAACGCCGGCAACGGAGGTCACGCCCGTGGCCAGACCGGAGTAGTTCTGAGATGAAACGGTGTCGCATCCGCGCGGGTTCGAGGCCGATGGGGTGATGCCATGGCGAATGTTCAGCAGGTCGTTGAGCATGCTGCCAACGTAGTTGTAGCTGTAGTAGCCGTTGCTGTATTGGAGGGCGTTGAGCAGGTCGTTGTTGTGGACCGTATCGATGCCGAACTTGAAGCTGTGGTTGCCCTTGCCCCAGTAGACGACGTCGCCAATCTGCCATTTGCGTTCGTCGGGATAGGCGGGCCGGTAGGAGTAGTAGGGCGAGCCAGCGTTGAAGCCATAGTTGTAACCGGCGGCAACATAGGGAACGCCACCGTTCGAGGCCGTGAAGTTGGCCTTGGTGTAGGGGGTGTAGGGCTGCTGGCTCTCGTCGTCGAGCTCGCGGCCGTACTGGTAGAGCAATTCGTTGCTGATGGAGTTTGTAATCAGGCTGGTGAGCTTGGTGACGCCGTAGTCGAGCTTGACGAAGTCGTTACCCTGGGCGTCCTGCGAGTACTGATCGGCAGCAGTGGTCTGTACGCCGCCCGGCGAGTCCCAGCGCAGACGGTGAAAGAGGACACTCCAGCGCTCGCGCGGAGTAATCTGCCAATCGACCTTGGGCGTATTGATCTCCTGGAAGCCGAAGCGGCTTACCTGGCCGATGTCAGAGTTAAGGCCGAGATCGGTCATGGCTGTAGCGCCGGCGTAGCTGGAGACGCTAACGTTGTTTGCGCCATAGACCATGGCGGCCCAATCGTAGGAGGCCTGGGCGTAGCTGATGCCCTGGCGAGCGGCGAGAGTGCAGGCGTTGGTGTCGTTGAAAGCTGTGGAGGGCGCGCCGGAGACCTGGCCGGTGGTGGTGTTGCAAGTTTCACCGGTGGACAGGGCGGTTTGCGGCAGCGTGTAGAACTGCGACGGGCTATAAGGAACACCGACCACCGGGAAGACGTGGGTGTGCTGGTCGTAGGTGTAGATCCAGAACAGCTTGTCCTTGATCAGCGGTCCGCCCACGGTGAAGCCGTAGATCTTACGCAGATCCTCGGGCTTGATGTGCTGGCTGACGTTGGCCCCGTTCACCAGGGTGGTGACAGTGGTGTAGTCGTTATAGGCGTTCCAGTTGCTTTCCTTGTCGAAGAAGTAGGCTTCGCCGTGGATCTGGTTGGTGCCGCTCTTGGTGACCGAGGTGACGACGCCGCCGGCGGCGCGTCCGAACTCAGCCGAATAGACGCCGGTGTTCACTGCGAACTCGCGGATGGCATTGCCGGCCGTTGAATAACCTTCACGGGTACGGCCACGCTCTTCGGAGAAGAAGGCCTGGTTGTCGTCGGCGCCGTCGATCTCGACGTTGTTCATGATGGTGCTGATGCCGCGCACGCTGATGAGGCCGTAACCGCTGGTGTCAACCGTGACGCCGGGGGTGGTGAGGGCCAGAGCCGACCAGCGACGATTGTTGACCGGGATGTTCTGCATGGCGGTGGTATTCAGCGTGGCGTTGAAGTCGGGCGACTCGGTGTTCATCACCGGCGCTTGCTCGTTGACAACGACTTCAGACGAGCTGGAGGCCAGCGCCAGATGAGGCAGCAAGCTCGTTACCTGACCGACAAGAACGGTGACATGCTGAGCCTTGTAGGCGGCGAAGCCCTGCGCGGAGACCGTTACGGTGTAGGTGCCGGGTTCAAGAAGCGGAGCTTTGAAGAAGCCGCTGCCATCGGCAACTAGGCCGATTTTGAAGCCGGTTGCGTCGTTCAGAATATTGATGGCAGCGCCGCCGACGACGGCGCCACTGGGGTCTTCGACGGTTCCTGCGATGGAGCCCTGGGTCGTCGATTGCGCGTGGGAGCTAATGGTTCCCAAACAGGAAGCAAGAGTGAAAATCGCCAGGCTGAACAGAGCAAAGCGAATTCGATTCATAAGCATATTGCGGCCCTCCTCAAGGAGTATCTGTGATGGAGCAGTTTTGCTTTGTGTATGGGTGACAGCAAGCGCCGCCCCGTATTTGTCAGGCTAAGGCAGCTTCCGCGTGTGCGGGATCCGTCCTGCGTGACGAAAAAGATCAGCTCCGCCTAGAACAGGCTGGTAGCAGTCTAAGTTAGATGGTACTGATCGCGAATGAAGATCCTGTAAAGACAGGATCGAAGAATCCACTGCACCGCCGGGTAGCGATGCATCGAACACCCTGTTATTGCGGAAAGTACAGCTTTTCCGGGTGGCGTTGTCGGATTGTAAGCGGTCCCGATTGTCAGTTTCCATAATCTCACAAAGGCCGCGGACGAGGCATTGACTCACCGCGAACGAAATGCACCCTATTGGAAATGCGCCCCCGAGAGCGCACCACCGGCTGCGGGCTGGGAAACTTTGCAATGCCGGTCGGCTTACCGCGACAAATAGCGCCGGTCTGGCTAGCCTTATCCTGCCCACCCTATTGAGTATGAGTCAGTAGCGGTGGGCTGCAAAAGCAGAAAATAGAGGGTTTTGGCGATCTTTGGCGGGAATTTGTGGAAAAGGAGGGACAAAACTTCCCATTAAATGAAGAGCTTAGAGGTAGGCACAGATAAAAGCCTCAGTGCCCGGCAGGAAGGTCGCGGGCACTGAGGCTTGAGTTCTACAACGAGGGAAGCGGGTATTGAAGTTTAGCGGCCGCTGCCTGGTCCCCACTGGATGCGGATGCCGGAGCGGATGGTGGTGGGCAGGCTGGGATAGCCGATGGGGGCAATGTGCTGCTGGTTGAGGAGGTTGTCGATCTGCGCTGTCACGCCCAGCCAGGAGGTGAGCTGGTAGCTGCCGCCGAGGTCGAGCTTGGCAAAGCCGTAGTCGAGGTTGCGGTTGGGCAGCAGCAGCGTGTTGCCGCCCGTGGCGTCGGAATACTCCAGAAAGGTGGAGTCGTCGCTGCGGCTGGCAAACGAGGAGCTGAATGTTCCGGTCAGCTTTTTTTGCGTGTAGGCAGCCGTGAAATAGCCCGAATGTGGAGGACGCCGGAAGGGGCGCGCGCCAACCAGTGGCGAACTGGCTCCTAGCGCGATGCCGTTAGAGCTATAGCCATAGCCACCCAGCAGCGCTTCGTTGTCACTGGTAAAGGAGCGCTGCACCACCGCATCGGTATAAGTGTAGCCAGCACGCAGACGCAGGTTTGCGCCCAGGCCGCTTTCGAGCGTGGTCTCAACGCCTTGGGCGCGGAAGGCCTGCGTGTTGGTCATCAGGTCAAAGACGTTGTTGTTGTTGAAGAAGGTCTTCAACTGCTGCAGTTGCGACGCCGTATCGTTGGGAAAGAGCAGGGCGATGTAGGAGGTGCTGAGCGATTCCAGTTCCTTGCCGAATTCATTGTGGAAGTAGCTGGAGCGCAGGGTTAGATGCTGGTCCAGA
>Ga0302267_10001957_pt1 | contig 25513 bp, 24 predicted proteins | sample III_Bog_E1_3_FD_194555 | JGI IMG/M metagenome (GOLD analysis project Ga0302267, IMG submission 194555) | Peat permafrost microbial communities from Stordalen Mire near Abisko, Sweden - III_Bog_E1_3 | ecosystem: Environmental > Terrestrial > Soil > Wetlands > Peat | place: Sweden: Abisko...
GTGGTGGAGCACGCCGAAGGGGCCGGGGCGCCCGCAGCGGGCACGACGATGGCAGTCGCCTGGCGGAAAGCGCGCTGGGAGCCGCGGTTGAAGGTCCACATGACGGCGCGCGAGGAGAGCTGGCGGGCCCACTTCCGCGGCGTGGCCACGCCGAGCTCGCCCGCGATCCCCTCGGGCGGGCGCGTCCTCGAGGGCTGCCTGCGCGCCGGGGATCCGGTCTTCGTCGATCTGCCGGTCGATGCAGCCTCACCTGCCGTGCTCACGCCGGGCGACGGCACGCCCCGCCTGCGGCTCGCGGAGCTGCGCGCGTCGCGGGCGGGGGAAGCGTCGCTGCTCGGCCTCGCCGTGATCGTGCTGATCACCTACCTCTGGCGGGCGGTGGGGGCGCGCCCTTTCACCGCGACGCTCTTCCAGCGGCTGTCGCAGCCGCTCATCGTCACCGTGGCCCCGCTGGCGCTCATCCTGTCGGCGCTGACGCCGCTCCTGCTGCTCGGCGCCCTCCGGGTGTTCCCGGGGCCGCGCGCCGATGGCGCTGCCGACGTCGCCCGCGAGCTCTGGGTGTGCGCGCACGCCGCTGGCATCGCCGGAGTGATCGTCGCCGTGCGCATCCGCGATCGCCTGGCGGCGCTCCGCGCGGCGGTGAACGTGGTCCGGGCCGGCACCTGCCCGCCGCTCGAGCGTGCCCGCGAGGGCGAGGCGCTGTGCTTCGACGCCGCCGTGTCCGCCGGAGCCCCGGTCTCCCCCGGGATCCTCACGGCCAGGGCCCGCGCCCACTGGGTGGTGGCCGTGACCCGGATCTTCGTCGCGTCCCGCAACGCGTCCTCGACGCCCGCGCCCGCGTGTACCGGCCCGCTGCTGGTGCCCATCCGCGGCGCCGGCGACGGCATGGCGCTGCTCGATCTCACCCACGTTGCCGCCGACCTGCGGGCGGTGCGCCGGATCGTCCGCCCGCGCGCGGTGCGCCGGGGGGCGTTCGCGGCGATCCTCGGCCCGACGCCGCCCGCCAAGAGCACCTACCTCCTCGAGGAGCGCTTCCTCGAGCCGGGAGAGCAGGTGCTGGTGATGGGGCGGGTGCTCCGCTTCGGGGTTATCGCCGGGCGTCCCGGCGAGGTGCCGGTGATCGGCGGGACCGCGGCGGAGCCCGTGCTGGTCCACGCCGGGACGCGGCGCTCGCTCCTGCGCGGGCTCTCGGTGGAGCGGGGGTACCTGGCCGCGGCGCTCCCGATCTGCGTCGCGGTCTCGCTGGCGATCGCGGCGCTGGCGGCGTGGGCGATCTCGGCGTAGGCGCGCGTCCTCTCCCTGGGGTACCCTCGCCTCATGTCGATGGACGCCCAGCTCCTCGCCGTCGAGCCTCCCCCGTTCGCGGCCGAGGTCGACGGCAGCGCCCTGGTCGAGGAGATCCTCGCCGCCGGCCGCGTGGCCCCCGCCGACGACCGCTTCCCGCTCCTCGCGCTCGGCGTCCGCGCCGTCGCGCGCGCGCTGACCCAGCCCGGGCGGGAGGAGGAGATCGTCGACCGCGCCTTCGTCGATCTGCTCATCTGCGAGATCGAGGCGCGCATGAGCGCGCAGATCAACGAGATCCTCCACAACGGCACCTTCCAGCGGCTGGAGTCGGCGTGGCGCGGGCTCAAGTTCATCGTCGACCGCATCGATTTTCGAGAAAATACCCGGCTCGAGTTCCTCAACTGCTCCAAGGACGACCTGCTCGCCGACTTCGAGGACACCCCCGAGGTGTCCAAGAGCGGCCTCTACAAGCTGGTCTATTCGGCCGAGTTCGGGCAGTTCGGCGGCAAGCCGGTGGCGGCGATCCTCGCCAACTACGACTTCGGCCCGGGGCCCCAGGACATCCTCCTGCTGCAGAAGGCCGCGAGCGTGGCCACCATGGCGCACGCGCCCTTCCTCGCCGCGGCGGGGCCGCGCTTCTTCGGGCTGACCAGCTACCTGAACCTGCCCAACCTCAAGGACATCCACGCTCTCTTCGAGGGGCCGCAGTACACCAAGTACAGCGCCTTCCGCGACACCGAGGACGCGCGCTACGTGGGCCTGCTCCTGCCGCGCTTCCTGCTCCGGCTGCCCTACGGCGCGGGGACGGTCCCGGTGCGCGCGTTCAACTACGAGGAGGACGTGGTCGGCAATCACGAGGCCTATCTGTGGGGCAACCCCACCTTCGCCTTCGGCACGCGCCTCGCCGAGAGCTTCGCCCGGTATCGCTGGTGCCCGAACATCACCGGGCCGGCGTCGGGCGGCACGGTCGCCAACCTGGTGCTCCACGAGTACGAGGCGATGGGTCACCTCCAGACCAAGATCCCCACCGAGATCATGCTCACGGAGCGCCGCGAATACGAGCTCTCGGAGGAGGGGTTCATCGGCTTCACCTACCGCAAGGACTCCGACGACGCCTGCTTCTTCTCCGCCAACTCGACGCAGCGGCCCAAGACCTTCGGTATCAGCGAGGAGGGGCGCAATGCCGAGATGAACCACCGCCTCGGCACCCAGCTCCCCTACATGTTCATCGTCTGCCGGCTCTCCCACTACATCAAGGTGATGCAGCGCGAGCAGATCGGGACGTGGAAGGAGCGCGTCGATCTCGAGAAGGAGCTCAACGACTGGATCATGACCTACGTCGCCGACATGGACGTCGCGTCGGCCTCCGTGCGCGCCCGCCGGCCGCTGCGCAAGGCGCGGATCACCGTGTCCGACGTCCAGGGGGCCTCCGGCTGGTACAAGGTCGACCTCGCGGTGCGCCCGCACTTCAAGTACATGGGCGCCTACTTCACGCTCAACCTGGTGGGCAAGCTCGACAAGGAGTGAGGTCGTCCGCCGGGCACCCGGGAGCCTCGTTTACCCCCCTTTCTGGGAAGGCTGAGCGGGTCGTGCGATCATCGTCCGCACCCCGTGAGCCGCAAGACCCCGCCCCGCCCGATGGTGAAGAAGGCCACCAACCTCCGCGGGAGCCCGCAGGCCGTGGAGAAGCGGCGGGCGGCGCGGCTGTTCAACCAGATCCTGCTCGGCAAGGGAGGCGGGGCACCCGACGGGCGCACCGAGCGGCGCCGTCGCCGGCTCCTCGACGAGCTGGCCAACGGGGCGGCCCGCGGGGGGAAGCGGGAGCTCAAGCCGATCGACGTGCTCTCCCGGGTGCAGGAGCTGCTCGTGCTGGGCGAGCCCCTCGCGTCGATACGGAGGGCGTGCGCCCGGCCGCGCCCGGTCGAGGCGACGCCGGAGGTCATCGAGGGGATCCGCCGGATCCACCGAGCCTACGACTTTCCCGCCGAGGCCTACGCCTTCGTCGGGCTGGACGCGGCAGCGCTGGAGCAGGCGGGCGTGCTGCCGGACCCCGCCGAGCCGGCCGGTCCCGGGCTCCGGAGCGCCCAGCCACGGCGCCGCTTGACCCGCGCGGCCGCCCGGGGCTAACACCTCGCTCGATGCGATCGCTTCCGTCCTCTCCCTCCCGGTGGCTCCTCGCCGCCGGCCTCGGGCTCCTGGCTGCGGCATGGGAGGGGCGCGCCCCGCTGGCCGACACCCCGCCGGTCGTCGTGGTCGCGCGCGTCGGCTCGATGACGATCACCGCCGCCGATCTGGAGCGCCGCCTCGCCGCCGTGCCGCTCTTCCAGCTCCGCACCTTCGGCTCCACGCCCGCGGCCGTCCGCCGGGCGTTCCTGGACCGGGTGCTGGTGCGCGACGCGCTCCTCGCCCAGGGCGGCGCCGAGCACGGCATCGCCGACCGTGAAGACGTGCGCGAGCGCATCCGCGGCATGCTCCGCAACGAGACGCTCGCGCACCTGCGCGCCGAGGTCACCCACGCGACCCCGATCTCCGACGGCGACGTCAAGGCCTACTACGACAAGAACGCCGCCAAGTTCCGCTCCCCGGAGCGGCGGGCGCTCTGGTTGATCGCCACCAAGACGCAAGGAGAGGCCAAGGAGATCATCGACGATCTGCACAAGGACGCCTCCCCCAAGCACTGGGGGGAGATCGCCCGGGCCAAGTCCATCGACGCGCTGAGCGGGATGCGTGGCGGCAACGTCGGCTTCGTCAACCCGGATGGCACCACCCCCGAGCCCGGCCTCAAGGTGAGCCCCGCCATCCTCGAGGCCGTCGACAAGCTGAAGGACGCCGAGATCAGCCCCGAGCCCGTCCACGACACCGATCGCTGGGTCGTGGTGTGGCGGCGCCAGACGATGAAGTCGGTCGAGCGGCCGATGGAGCTCGAGGCCGGATCGATCAAGCAGATGCTGCTCCACTCGCGCACGGACGCCAAGATCAAGGACACCGTGGCCAAGCTGCGCGAGGAGCACCTCACCGAGCACAACCCGGACTTGCTCGAGCTCGTCGAGGTGACGCCGCAGGGGGAGCTCACCCCCGTGCGCCGCCCCGGGTCGATCCCGCCGGCCCGGCGCACGGTGGCGAACCCCGTGCCGGTTCCGGGCGGGCTTCGCTAGGCTTCACGGAGAACCAGGCCGGGGAACACCCCGGACCGTTCCCCGACTTCAATCGGCGATCGCCGCGGCCACCACCGCGGCGACTAGGCCGGCCGAGGTGACCGCGAGCAGCGCTGCCGCGACCGAGCCGGCACGGCGTGCGCGGGCGACCTTGTCCGGGGTGAGCTGATAGACGCCCTGGAGCAGGGCTGCCGAGGCGCGCCCGGGGACACGCATCGCCAGCTCGGCGAGCTCGATCGCGTCGTGGAAGCCACGGGTGAACACCATGACCAGGGCACCGAGCGGGCCCGCCATCAGGTCCCAGCCGCAGGCGTAGAGGCCGAAGCGCATCGCGCGACGGCGCTCGGCGCGAGCACCTTGACGGCGGGCGCTGGCGTCGAGGGCGGCGCCGTGGGTGACGTGGGCGAAGACCATCCACAGGGCGAGCGCGGGGACGCCGAGGCCGAACCATTGCAGCGCGCTCACTCGCAGGGTCGGGCTCCGCACGATCTCCAGCGCGAGGTTGGGGAGCGCCAGGGCGACGAGCGGGACGAGGAGGGCGGCCATGGAGAGCACCGCCAGCAGCTCTGCGAGCAGGGCGAAGCGCATCGCTGGAGTGATCTCGCCGTCGGGCAGGACCGCGAAGAACGCCTCGGCCCCCTGGGTGGTGGCGTTGGCCGTCGCCCAGAGCCGCGTCCACACCGCGCCCCGGCGCTCCCAGGGGACGATGGCCACCACCCCGGACTCGTGGTCGGTCCCCGGCGTGCAGCCCGGGCAATCCGCCTGACCGCAGGTCGCGCAGAGGACGGCCGCAGGGATGTCGAAGAAGGAGTCGATCCGATCGTCGTGGAACGGGGGCTTGGGGGCAGAGCCCGCATCGTCTCGGAGCGCTCGACGACGCACGCCGCCGGGGTTCTGGGCCATGGCGCACCTCGGGAGGAATCGTACGCTCCCGTCCGCCCGCTGTCGACCTCGCGCCCGGCCGGTCAAGATGTGACGGGAAAAGCTACTCGCGCCGCGAATCGTCGGTCGGCTTCCCTCAAAATCGCAGAGGATTCCTCGGTCAGCCTCCCTAGCTTCGCGGCGCTCCCGACGCTTTTCCCGTCACATCTTCAGTGGAGCGTCTCGTCACCCTGCCGGAGCTGCTTGGTCGGGACATCGTCGACGCGGCCGCCGAAGCCGAACGAGGCGAGCAGCGCCGCGAGCGCCGCCGCGCCGGCGGCGTAGATCCCCCATTGCCACTCGATGCGGACGGGGCGGAGCGCCGCCGCGTGCGGCGGTCGGGCGAGCAGCATGGCCACCGTGACCAGCGCGATGCCGGCGAGGAAGGCCACGGCCACCCGGGCGCCGCGCATCTTGTAGATGGACCGGCGGGTGAGGACGAGCGGGATCAGGACGAACCAGGCGACCGCCGGCGCCCAGAAGAAGCCGGTGAGCCGGGCCAGGCCATAGCCCGTGAGGACACGCAGCTCGGGCGCGGTCTCGTGGACCCACGGGGCGAAGAAGGCCGCGAGCCCCACCACCGCGACCGCGAGCAGGAGGGCACGGTTGCGGCCAGCGTACGTCCACGGCAGGGTCTCCATGTGCGGCGGCACCGGCTCCTCCGGGTATTCGAGCTTGGCGTCGTAGGAGGGCGGGAGCTTTCCCAGGTCCTTGAGCCCGAGCCCGCAATCGGGGCACGCGCTCGCCTCGCCCGGCTCGAAGAGCTGGCGGCAGAAGGGGCAGGCAACGAGATCACGCATCGGGGGGGCGACGAGAGCATAACTCATGGGCGAACAGACAACGGCAAGAGCGGGAGGTTCCCGTGTCCCTGCTAAGATGATGCGCCAGCGGAGCGAATACGGAGATGACCAAGCGGCAGAAGCTTTCGGACGAGGCCGTCGGGGCGTTCCTCGATGGCCACCCGGGGTGGGAGAGGGCGACCAACCCCGACGGGACCGGGGCCCTGGCGCGGACCTTCTCCTTCCCCAGCTACCCGGCGGCGATCGCCTTCGTCGTCGGCGTGGGTTTTGCTGCCGAGGCGCGGGATCACCACCCTGACCTCCACGTTGGCTGGCGCCGCGTGCGGGTGGTCTGGTGGACTCACGATGCGGCCGGGAAGGATGGCGGGTCAGAGAGCCCCGGGGGCATCACCGCGGTCGACCTGGAGATGGCCGATCGGACGGACGCGCTTGCGCGCTAGCTCCATGCCCGACCTTCACGAAGGAGACGTCGCCCCCAAGCCTGCGGTCGAGAGCCCTGCCGAGGAGGAGTCGCCGGCGGGGCTCTTCGCGAGCCTCGGCCTCGATGGTGCACTGCAGCATCTGGAGGAGGCGCTCACCCACCCCAGCTTCGCCAACGAGCAGCGGGGGCCGTGTCTGGACAACCAGCGCCTCGAGTTCCTCGGCGATGCGGTCCTCGGGCTGCTGGTGGGGGAGATCTTGATGGAGCGCTTCCCCGACGCCAAGGAGGGGGAGCTCTCGCTGCTGCGCTCGCTCCTCGTCAACGCCGAGGCGCTGGCCGCGTGGGCGCGAGCCGTCGGCCTCGGGCCCCTGCTGCGCCTCGGTCGCGGCGCCGACGGGGCAGGGGAGCGCGAGCGCGACAACGTCCTCGCCGACGCGGTCGAGGCGCTGCTCGGCGCGGTCTACCTCGACCGCGGGATCCCCGCGGCGCGCGCCATCGCCCTGGCGGTGGTGGCCGAGCCGCTCGCTCGCCGCGAGCTGCTGGGCGCCGTGGGACGCGACGCCAAGAGCGAGCTGCAGGAGCGGGTGCAAGCCGAGGGCGGCGCCTCACCCCGCTACCACATCGTCGCCGCCGAGGGCCCCGATCACCGGCGCGAGTTCGTGGTCGAGGTCGAGGCCTTCGGCGCCGTGGTGGGCCGCGGCCGCGGCCGCTCGAAGAAGCTCGCCGAGCAGGCCGCCGCCCGCGCCGCCATCGAGGCCCGCAGCCAGGTCCCCGTCGAGGTCCCCGCCGCCATCCCCGGAGATCCCTGATGACCCGTCGCCCCTTCACGCTCCTCGCCTTCGCGTTCGCCCTCGCGCTGGTCACGCCGGCGTGGGCCGGCAGCTATCTCGATCGCGCGGCGCTGCTGCTCGACGAGGCCCATCGCGAGGGCGACATGCTGCAGCCGCGCACCAACGACAAGGAGATGGTGCTCATCGTCAAGGCGCTGGCGGAGGCCCGCGCCAAGGTCGGCCGCAAGATGGAGGTGCCCGCGGCCGTGATCCGCGCCCACCCCCACCTGCTCCTCGTGTTCGAGGACTGCGAGCGCGCCGCCGACGCCGCTGCCGAGGGCAACTTCAAGCGGTTCATGGAGTTCCTGATGGCTGCCCGAGACGAGGAGCGCACCTTCCGCGCACTCATCGCCGAGCTCGGCTACACGCTTCCCGAGCCCACGAGGCGCTGAGCCGGGTCATCCTGGGCACCGCCCGAGCGCGGTCCCCGGAGCCCCCATCTCATCCGAGCGCGGAGCCCATCTCAGAAGACCGCGCCAACGTCGAACGCGAGCGTCATCTGGCGGTTCACGCCAGCGTACGGGTTGACGTTGTTGTAGACCGTCGAGAGCGTGGTGGCGTCCACCGTGGTCGCGCTGCCGGGGTCGACCACGTCGTAGAGAAACTGCCCGCCGATCTTGATCATCTGCACGCGGAGCTCGAGCCCGGCCAGGATGCGATGACGGTTGAGCCGGGCGGAGTTGAAGACCACCGTGTTGTTGAAGTCGGCGCTGCTGCCGCCCTTGCACACGGGCTGCCCGTCGTAGACGCCCTTCTTGCTGGGATCGGGGTTGGCGGGCGTGTTCGGCCCAGTGAAGCCGCAGTAGTTGCTCGCGTCGGTGTTGGGCGTCAGGTCGATGAGGCCCGAGTCGCCGAAGATGCGCAGGTACTGGTAACCAACCCAGGGCGTGAGGACCACGGTGCCCGCGATCGGGATCGGCTTGGAAATCTGCGCATCGGCGCTCGCCACCGTGAGCTGGAACTGGTCGGTGCCGGTGATGGTGCGCACCCCGCCGCCGACCGCCAGCTCGGGAAAGATGGCGGGGATGCCCGTGCGAAAGCCCTCGAACAGGGACCAGCGGACGTCCGCGCCGATCGTGTAGATGCTCGACTGCGCCAGGTAGCCGAAGTTGCCAGCGAGCTCGAAGCCGAGGGGGAAGCCCTTGCGGATCTTGATCGCGTAGAGCTGCAACATGCCCGGCGGGCTCTGGTTGACCGAGGAGAAGTTCTGGTTGATGGCGTTCTGGGGGCCTTGCGTCCCCTTTTGCCAGTAGTTGCAGCCGCTGCCGCCGGGCTGGCAGGAGGTGCTGCCGGTGTCGATGCTGGTGAACGCGGCCTCGATGGCGAGCTCGAAGCCGCCGTAGCCGGTGGTCCGCGCCGAGTGCATCGCGGTGGGGGCGATCGCGGCCCCGTACTGCGCCATCAGCTTGGCGAAGGCAGCGTCGTCCGTGCCGCAGGGGGTGAAGCCCGACGTGGGGTTGTAGTAGACCCCGCCGCTGGCGGCATTGGTGACGCGGCAGTTGGTGGTGGTCACCAGCCGCGCGAGGGCGGGGTCCATGGTGTCCGCCGCCGCCGCGCGGGGCGCCGCCATCGCTCCGGTGAGAGCGACCGCGCCAACGATCCAGCCGAGTCCACGCATGAGATCTCTGAGCCCGGAGGCTACGTGTCCGCTTGCTCGTCCGTCAAGCGAACACCGCCGGGGCGGTGGATCTCCTGGGACTTGCACCCGGAGGCGGGCGCGTCGAAGAAGGGGGCGTGGCCAAGGACAATCGACCGCGCCTGCGCTCGGCGCCGCTCGTGGATCCGTTCCGGATCGTGCTCATCGAGCCGGAGATCCCGCAGAACACCGGCAACATCGCGCGGCTCGCCGCGGCGACCCAGAGCCCGCTGCACCTGGTGGGGCGCCTCGGGTTCCGCATCGACGAGAAGGCGGTGCGCCGCGCGGGCATCGACTACTGGCACCTCGTCGAGCTGGAGCAGCACCTCGACCTCGCGCATTTTTCCCACGAGCACCCGACGGCCCGGCTGAGGCTCTTCAGCGCCGTGGCGACGCGCAGCTACCTCGACGCCGACTTCCGCGCTGGCGACGCGCTCGTCTTCGGCAAGGAGAGCATCGGCCTCGAGCCGGATCTGCTCGAGCGCCATCCCGACGCCGTCTTCGGCATCCCCACGCTGGGCCCGGTGCGATCGCTCAACCTCGCCAACGCGGTCGCGATCGTCGTGTACGAGGCGCTCCGCCAGGCCGGCGCGCTGGCCGCAGCGACGCCGGGGTGACGAGGTGGACGGCCTGGTGCCGCGACGCTATGGGAGAGCTACGGCCGCATGAACCGATCCCTGTCCCTCGTCTGCCTGGCGCTGGCCGTCAGCGGCTGCGGGCGCCGCGCGCCAAACGCCACCCCGGATGGCGCGGTACGTGAGCTGGTGGAGCGGATGCGCCGTCTCCACGGAGACTCCGGCGACGCGAAGGCTGCCTACGACCTCCTGTCCAAGCACGCGCAGCAGAACCTGGCAGCGCGCGCGCAGCGCTACAGCGCCGCCAGCGGCAAGGCGATCGCGCCGGAGGCGATGCTGGTGCCGTCGCGCTTCCTCCTCCGCTTCGAGCCGCAGCGCTTCTCCGCGCAGGTGTCCGGCCCGTATGCTCGCGTCGAGGTGCTCGGCCCGCTGGCGACCGACCGCGCCCAGGTGCCCTGCGTGTTCGAGGGCGGGGCCTGGCGGGTCGATCTCGGGCTCCCACCCCTCCCGCCCGTCCAGATGCGGCCGGGGAGCGAGCAGCTCTGAGATCGCTGGGTGGCCCATCGGCCCACGCTCTCGGGCGTTCCCCAGGATGACCGGTCGGGGAACGCTCTCGGGCGTTCCCCAGGATGACCGGTCGGGGAACGCTCTCGGGCGTTCCCCAGGATGACCGCTCAGTTCGCCATGAAGATGGCTTCGATCTCGGCCTTGACCTGATCCTCGGTCTGATCGCGAGAGATGGCGATCTCCTTGACGATGAGCGAGCGCGCCGTGTCCAGCATCCGACGCTCGCCGAACGAGAGCTGCTTGTCCGTCTTGAGCCGGTAGAGATCGCGGAGGACCTCGGCGACGTCGTAGATCGAGCCGGTCTTGATCTTGTCCATGAAGCCGCGGTACCGGCGGTTCCAGGTCTGGTTGTCGAACGCGATCGTCCGCTCGCGGAGGATGTCGAAGATCTCCCTGATCTCCTGCTCGGAGATGACCTGGCGCAGGCCCACCGCGCTGGCGTTGCTCACCGGGACCATGATCTTGCGGTCCGTGTCCAGGATGCGGAGAACGTAGAAGCGTTGGCGGTTGCCGGCGATGTCCTTCTCTTCGATGTTGACGACCTCGGCCACGCCTTGGGCCGGGTAAACCGCCTTGTCGCCGACCTTGAACTGGATCTCCGAACGAGCCTGCATATCGTCTCCTTTTCCCATCGCCCCGCCGCGCCTTATCTGTTGCCCGAGTCGATCGGACGGATTACCCGTTCTCCTCGAGCACCGAAGGGATCGGCGGTCGCCGCGCCCCCCATTCCACGAATTTCCGTCTGGTCAGGCCTGCCGACGGGGACGATGGTCCACGTCGGCGTCACTTTCTCGCGTTGCCTTCGTCGCGGGGCCAAACGCGGCGCCGCGTGGCGCCGCTCGAGCCGACCGAGAACCCGTTGCGTCGGCCGTCCATTCCCGTAACCGCCCGTGGCGTCGCGCGCGCCCTCCTTCATGGTGTGCAGGTGCGTGAGAGGGTCTGGAGGACCCCCGAAACAGGGCTCAAACCGACGCACTTACCGAGACCTCCGCAGGAGGCGAGGATGAAAGGCGCCGAATTTGTCGCGAGGTCCCATCGTGACAGGGGCCTGGTGCGACTGGAGAGGCCGAGGAGGCCGTTCGCTGCGAGGAGATCGAGTGGGTAGAGTGCTGGAGATCCAAAGAGCCAGGGGAAGGGCCGCGTGTTCGAGGATATCCCCTCAAAGAGGGAGTTTGCGCCAGGCGCGCGCACTCTAGTGAGAACACTCAACCGTGTCAAATGAAATGTTCGTGAATTGAGGGCGAAAACACGCTCTCCGGTCTTCCTCAGGCGATTTCACCCGCACAGACTGCACTGCAACTCCCCTCGCTGGTCTTCGCCTGACCTCGAGCGTCCCCGCAGGACCCGCGCAATTCCGCGTCGTCTCGGCGGCGGCAGGCTGCAATGTGGGGACGAATCGGCTCAGTGTCGAGCGTTTCGGGGCGATCTGCTGGGCGCGAGGGGGGTCGAGCGACGCTCTCGGCGTGGGGTCCGCCTGCAGGCTCGAGGCTCGTCGGAGGCCTTCCTGGGACAGCCCCCGCGCTCAGCCCCCGGACGCCAGCCGCTTGGCGAGACCCCAGCGCACGCCGCGGTCGGAGACCCAGAGTTCGCTCGCCCCGGCCCAGTCCAGGATCTCTTCGACGATGATCCCGCCCGCGACGATGACGTCGGCTCGGCTGGGATCGACCGCCGGGACGGCGCGGCGCTCTGCCAGGGGCATCCGTGCCAGGGTCGCGGTCGTGTGGGCCACCGCGTCGGCGGTGAGCCGCGCGCCATGGATGCGGTTCGCGTCGTAGGGGACCACCTTGAGCGCGCAGGCCGCCAGGGTCGTCACCGTGCCGGCGACGCCCACCAGGCGACTGCTCCGCGCCCAGCCCGCCCCGAGCGTGGCGAGCGCATCGCGCGTGTCACGACGCACCGCCGCGAGCTCGTCGGGGCTGGGTGGGTCGCAGGAGACATGACGCTCCGTCAGGCGCACGCTGCCCACATCGAGGCTCGCCGCCTGCTCGACCGTCGGGCTCACGCCAGCATTCCCGCGGATCACCTCGGTGCTGCCACCGCCGAGATCGAACACGATCACGGGCCCCTCCAGCGCGATCCCGGTGAGCGCGCCCGAGAAGGTGAGCTGGGCCTCCTCGTCGCCGGAGATCACGCGCGGGGCTACCCCCAGCAGCTCGGTCGCGCGCGCCTGGAAGGCCTCTCCGCCGGTCGCGTCGCGCATCGCGCTCGTGCCCACGGCAGCGACGCGCGTCGCGCCCGCGCGCTCGATCTCGGAGGCGTACTGCGCGAGGCACGCGAGCGTGAGCTCCGCCGCCGCCGGATCGAGCTTGCGCGTGGCATCGACCCCACGGCCGAGGCGCGTGATCACTGCGCGCTCGGCGAGCGCCACGAGCTCGTGCCCGCGTTGCTCCGCGATCAGGAGGAGCACGGAGTTGGTCCCGATGTCGATGGCGGCGACGCGCATCTCGCTACTGAACCAGCGGCTTCAGATCGAGCACCTCTTCGACGGCGGGCAGGATGACGATCTCGATGCGCCGGTTCGCCTGCTTGCCCTCGGGCGTCTCGTTCGATTTGACCGGATCGACCTCGCCGTAACCCGCGGCGCTCCACCGGCTGGGGTTGAGACCGCCGCCTCCCTTGTCCGCCGGCTGGAGGAGCACCGCCAGCACCTCGCGGGCGCGCATGACGCTGAACCCGAAGCCATCCTTGAAGCGCCCGCCGGCCGGAGCGGCATCGACGTGGCCGGCGACCTGGAACGCGCGGGCAGACAGGCTGGGATCGCTGCGGATCACCTCGGCGACCTTGAGCACCAGGTCCCGGCCCTCGCGGCGCAGCGTCTCGCGGCCGGAGTCGAAGAGAGCGTCGCCCGCGAGCTGGACGACCAGCCGGTTGTTGCGCACGGTGACGGTCACGCCCTGCTTGGCGAACGGGGCGAGCTTGGCGCGGAGCAGCTCGAGCCGCCGCCGCGAGGCGTCGACCTGCTCGCCATGCCGGCGGTACTCTTCGAGCGCGCGGGCCTGCATCTCCAGGTTGGCGTTGAGGTTCGACACGTCGACGCCGGCGGTCTTGAGCTGCTGCTTGAGCTGCTCGATCCTGGCCGTCGACTCGTCGAGATCGGCGCGGGCCTTGCGGGCTTGCGCCTGCTCGGTGTCGAGCCTCGTCTTGAGGTCATCGCTCTCACGGAGCCTGGCCTGCCACTCGTCCTCCGAGTGCCCGCAGTCGACCATGAGCGGGACGAGCACCACGCTCCCGACCCACCACCATCGCAGACGACCCATCCGGCGCTTCCTTCCTCGGCCCGGGCCTGGTCGGGGCACGCGGGACGCACCGGACGCTAGCGGGCCGGCGCGTGGCGCACAAGCGTCGCGACGGAGCCGCCGGGCGTCTTGCAAGCACATGCGCTGCCAAGAATCAACTGCAGTTACCCTGGCTGACGCGGAAAGAGTGGCCCAAATTTGGCCGGCGTGCTGATCCGGCGTCCCACCTCGCAACGCTTGCGGAGTCTTCCCCACGCTACTCAGGGTGTACGGCAGTTTAGGCCCTGCAAGATTTTCCTTGACGCATCACCATGCGTGGCAATATATGTCCTGCAACATCTGTTGCCTCGGCGTCCCGACAAGGGTTTGTATGCGGAAGCGGGGGCCTTAGCAGGAGGATTTCCCATGGCTGCCAAGAAGACTGCGAAGAAGTCGGCCAAGAAGGTCACGAAGACCGCGAAGAAGCCGGCCGCCGCGAAGGCGGGCAAGGTCGCGAAGAAGCCCGCCAAGAAGACGGCGGCGAAGCGCGGCACTGCTGCGAAGAAGACCGCCAAGCGCGCTGCTCCGAAGAAGCGCGCCGCGGCCAAGCGCGCTCCTGCGAAGCGCGCTGCCCCGAAGCGCGCTGCCCCGAAGCGCGCCGCCAAGAAGTCGGCTGCTCCACGGGCCAAGCCCGCGGCGGCAGCCGTCGCCTCGGGCGAGGGCGCGCACCACGACGAGTCCGAATAGTTCGGATCGAGCCCCGCTCTACGTGAGCGGATGAGGCCCCGGCCCCATCCGCGAGCAGCATCCTCGATCGTCGAGGTCGCCGCTCGGCGTGACGAGGTTCTACGCACGGAAGGACGGAAGGCGCATGCCTCCTGTCCTTTCGTGTTTTGTACGCCCAGCGCGCACCCTCTCGGGGGATGCGTGCGCTAGCCTCGGCGGGTGATCAAGAGCCGCGTCGGGATCCTCGCCCTCCTCACGGCGCTCAACCTCGTCAACTACATCGACCGCTACCTGGTGATGGCCGTGGGGCCCAAGTTCCAGGGCGAGCTGCGCCTCACCGACGGTGAGCTCGGGCTGGTCGAGGCGGCGTTCATGATCGGGTACATGATCACCAGCCCGATCTTCGGGCGCCTCGGTGATCGCTACCCGCGCAAGGCGCTCATCGCAGCGGGCGTCGCGCTGTGGTCGATCGCCACCGTCGTGTCCGGCCTCGCGCACGGCACGGGCTCGATGCTGGCGGCGCGCATCGCGGTCGGCGTCGGGGAGGCGAGCTACGCCACCATCGGCCCCACGATCATCCTCGACCTGGCGCCGCGAGAGGCCAAAAACCGCTGGCTCGCCATCTTCTACGTGGCCATCCCGGTGGGCGCGGCGCTCGGCTACATCCTCGGCGGCGCGCTGGAGCCGAGCCTGGGGTGGCGCGCGGCCTTCTTCGTCTGCGGCGGCCCGGGCCTGCTGCTCGCCGCCACGGTGCTGCTCATCGCCGAGCCGGCGCGCTCCCATGCCGGCGAGGGTGACGGTGCCGACGCGGTGGCGACGTACCTCGCTCTCTTCCGCAACGCGCCCTACCGGCTCGCCGTGCTCGGCTACGTCGCGCAGACCTTCGCCATCGGGGGCTTCAGCGCGTGGGCGGCGCCTTTCCTCGAGCGCAGGCTGTGCCTGCCGCTCTCCCAGGGCACGCAGATCTTCGGGGTCATCACCGGCGCCACCGGGCTCGTGGGCACCGCCCTGGGGGGCATCCTCGCCGACCGCCTCCCCGGCGACGATCGCACCCGGGTCAACCTTCGCGTCTGCGCCTGGTCGAGCGCCGTCGCGGTGCCCCTCGGGGTGGTGGCGCTCTTCCAGCCCACGGCGGTGGGGGCCTTCGTCGCGCTGGGCCTCTGCCAGCTCGCCATCTTCGCCAGCACCTCGCCGACCAACGCCGCGGTGCTCCTCTCGGTGCCGCCGCACATGCGGGCCAGCGCCATGGCCGCCTCGATCTTCTTCATCCACCTCTGTGGCGATCTCGTCTCGCAGCCGGTGGTCGGCGTCATCGCCGACGCCTTCCACGACTCCCACGAGATCTGCTCCGGGGCCCGCGGGCTGAGGTTCGGCATGTGCCTGCTCCCCCTGGCCCTGGTGTTCTCGGCCTTCGCCTGGCACCGCGGCGCCGGCGCCGCGCGCGTCACGCTCCCAGATACAGCTTGAGCGAGCGGGCCGCGGCCTGCCGGTCGAAGGGCACGCCGGCGAGCTCCTCGCGCCGGGCGATCTGATCGAACAGCTCGGTCAGGAAGCCGTAGAAGACCTCGCACTCGGCGGCGGCGGCGTCGAGGCGGCTGGGGTCGAGGAGATCGGCCTCGGCCAGCCCGCTCATCGCCGTCATGAAGGCGTCGACGCGCGGGTAGTCGCCGACGCGCAGGAGCGGGTACCCCATGGCGCGGAAGTAGCCGAGGAACTCCCGGACGAACGAGAGGTTCTGCGTCGCCGACCAGCTCTCGACCAGCGGGTCGGTGTGGCGGGCCTTGCTGGCGAAGGCCCGGGCGATCTGGGCGAACATCCACACGTCGCGGCGGAGCCGCTCGCTGGTGGCGCGGCGCGCCGCCTGATCGTCGAAGACGCGCCCCTCCTCCAGCTTCACCCCGAGGGACCGCCCCAGGAACAGGATCACGTTCTGCAGCGCCGGCCTCACGTTGTTGATCACCGCCCGCAGCCGGGCGCGCAGTTCGTGCTCGGGCGTGCTGGCGTCGGCGGGCGGCAGGTCGTGCTCGAAGGTGCGCCGCATCTCGAGCCGCAGGTTGGCCGCGAGCCCGGCGAGGGCGCCCTTTATGCCGACCAGGCGGTGGCCCTCGTTGAGCAGATCGTCGTAGCGGGCCCCCACCTCGCGGGCGGGCACCCGGTAGAGATCGCGCTCGAAGCTCTCGGCCAGGAGCCCTCCGGCGCGGCGGCGGAGGAAGTTGGAGAGCGCGCGCGCATCGCTCCGGAGCACCGCGAAGACCAGGTAGGCGCGCCCGGCGACGCGGCGGTCGGTGTGATCCATCGCGATGGACTCGAGCAGCCGCGTGTAGCGGAGCATGCGGAACAGCGACAGGAACGTGAGCGCCACCAGCCGGTGCGCCTGCTCGCCAGGGACGCCCTGGATCAGCTCGAGCACCTGCGCCGAGGCGATGCGGTCGAACTCGGGGCGGAACTCCAGCGCGGCCATCGGGTTGAAGAAGGCGCTCTGGGCGATCTCCCGCATCGCCGTGGCCAGGTGGGCGTAGAAGAGCCGGTACGGTAGCCGGGTGAGGCGGAGCAGGCCGGCCGAGACCTCGATGAGGTTGGTGAAGCCGTGGCGCAGCACGAAGAGGCTGCCCTCCGGTGTGTCCTGCGACATCGCGGCGTGGAGCAGCTTGGTGCGGGTGATGTCCTCCGGCACCGCGGTCTCCAGGTAGCGCTGGAAGACGAAGGCCCGATCCTTGTCGCCGAGCAGCGCCCGGGCGAGCTGCACCGCGCGCGCCATCCCGTCGCGGGCGTGCATGAGGTGCTCGCGGAAGTCGAGGCTGACGGTGGTCTGCCGCCGGCCCGAGCCCGGGTGGTTGCGCGGGTTGGAGAAGCAGGCCAGCCCCTTGAGCAGGATCTCCAGCTCGAAGAGCGTCTCGTCCTTCTTGTCGGCCGCCAGGCGGGCGAACCACGCCTCGCGCGCCTGCTGCTGCTCGCGGCGCAGCCCGCGCGTGTCGCGGAGCAGCTCCGCGTAGGCGTTGCGGTCCGTCTGCGTCCGGAGGATCGGCGCGTCGGTCGACACCGGCTACCTGTGGGCCTTGAAATCGAACGGGTAGCGGAAGGTGGTCTCCTTGCCCGAGGGCGACGGCGGGTACGACAGGCCGTGGGCCAGGTCGCCGAGGCAGGGCTCGATGTCGGGCACGCGGTTGGGCGTGTCGTCGAAGGCCACGCTGATCACCGCGCCGGTGGCCTTGAGCTTCAGCACCATCCTCGCCGCGCCCTGCGTGCCGGGGTGATCCTTGGCCCACACGTCGTAGCAGCAGCGGAACCCGTCGCGCTTGCTGCGGACGAGCTCGGTGAGCGACTGGAGACGGTCGGTCGCGCCCGCGTCCCTGGCCGTCTGCGCGTTGTTGAGCGCGACGGCGCCCTCCGGCGGCTCGTTGGTGATCTCGCTGAGGACCACCTTGCAGTCCGCGGCGGTCCGGGGCGCCGGCTTCGCCTTGGCCGCCGGGGTGGCGGGCCCGATCGGCAGCGGGGCCACGCTCGACGTGGTCACCACGGTCGCGGCGGCGGGGGCGGTGTCGGGCGCCGGCGGCGGCTGCGGTGGGGTGGATCCGCTCGAGCACGCGGCGAAGCCGAGCGTCGTGGAGAGGAGACCGAGCAGCACGGCGTTGGCGGTGGCGCAGGCACGCATGGCGCGCATGGTAGTCGGCTTCACCTCCGCAGGTCCACGTCCGGCGCGCGGGTCTGCCCCGGACCCATGTGCCCCTCTCGCGCACCGCCCGTTCCGCGCGGTAAGGTCGCGTCGATGCGGCGCCTCCTCCTTGCCTTCACGGTCGTGCTCCTCGCCACCACGAGCTGCCAGGATCTCCCCACCGGAACCGGGTGCGTCGAGATCCCCGCGGGCGGCTGTCCCCTCGACCGCGGCGGCACCTGCGCCGATCCCACCTGCAACGCGCTCTACTCCTGCACCGCTGGGGTCTGGTCCTTCCTGCAGGCGTGCGACCAACCCGATGCCGGCGCGGGCGGCGGCGCGGGCGGCGGACCCGGTGACGCCGGCGCCTCCGACGGCCCCTGCACCATGGTGAGCATCGACACCACCGGCGAGATGCAGGACTGCATGCCCGACCTCGCCCTCCCCGACTGCGGGGTCGCGGCGGCCCTCGGCTGCGTCCAGCAAGCCTGCAGCACCGGCTGCACCGACTTCTGGCTCTGCTCCATGGCGGGCTGGGTCCCCGTCGCCTATTGCACCGCCGACGGCCAGCTCATCGTCACGAATTGACCTATCCTGCGGCCATGAGGCGTCACGCTGGTCTCCTGGTCCTGACCGCGGCCCTGACCGTCGGCGCCGCGGCGTGCGTCGAGCGATCCAGCATCGCCCCCGCCCCGTACCCCGAGCCGCAGACGCCGGCGCACCCGACCCCCGAGCCCCGGGGCGCGGCCAAGCTCCACCTCCGCGACGGCCGCCTCATGGTCCTCGAGGAGTGGCGGGTCGAGGGCGACCGGATCTTCGCCACCGGGCGCGAGTACGGCGTCGAGCGCGAGCTGCTCCGCACCGGCGAGATGTCGGTCTCCCTCCGCGACGTGGCCCTCGTCGAGACCTCGCGCCAGCAGCTCGACCCCGCGGTGCTCCCGGTCGCGCTGGTCACCGGAGCGTCGGTCGGCCTCACCGTCTTCTGCCTCCTCAACATCAAGGCGTGCTTCGGCTCCTGCCCCACGTTCTACGTGCCCGACGATCACGGCGGCTGGACGCTCCAGGCCGAGGGCTTCTCCTCCAGCATCGCCCGCATCTTCGAGATGGATGACCTCGACGATCTCCCCGATGCTCGCCCGCGGGACGGCGCGGTCACCCTCGCCATGCGCAACGAAGCCCTGGAGACGCACATGGTCCGCGGCCTCTCGCTGCGGGTCGTGCGCGGCCCCCGGGGGGCCACGGTGCTGCGCGGCTTCCGCGACGGCTACCTCGCCGTCGGGGCTCCGGTCGCGGCGGACGCGTGCGAGGGCCCCGACGTCGACGGCTCCGCTGCCTGCCGGGCCCTCGCCTCGCGGGACGGCAGCGAGGTGGTGCTCGACAGCGACGGCCGCGATCTCGCCGCGCGCACCTCGATCACGCTCCGCTATCCCGCGCCCGGCAAGCGTGACGTCGCGCTGGTGCTCACCGCGCGCAACAGCCTGATGACGACGTACGTGCTCTACCAGATGATGGCCCTGCACGGCCGCGGCCTCGGCGACTTCATGGCCTCCGTCGAGCGCGGCGATCCGCGCGAACTCACCGCGCTCCTCGGCTTCGACCACATAACCGGCGGCATCGACGTCGCCTTTCGCCAGCGCGGAGGCGCCTTCCAGTCCGCGGGATCGCTCGGCTACGTCGGCCCCATCGCGCGCGCCACCCGCGGCCTCTCCTTCGCCGTCGACGCCCCCGCCGAGCCGGTCGAGGTCAAGCTCACCTTCGCCCGCTCCCACTGGAAGCTGGACGCCGCCCGCCTCGCGCCCGTCCTCGCCGAGGGCCTCACCGCCGTCGAGGTGCCGGCCCAGGTCTCCGCCGCCCGCGGGCGTGACGCCGCCGTGGTCGCCGCCTCGCTGCGCGGCGAGGGCCCCTACGTGGTGACCCTGCCCGGCGACGAGATCGTCCTCCGCTTCCCGGTCCCGGCCGAGCCGGTGGAGGGCTCCACTGGCTACTTCCTCCACAGCCGCGGCTACTATTACGAGTGGATGCGCGACGAGTGGCTCAAGGACGAGGACCCGGTCCGCGCCCGCGCCTACCTCGACGATCCGGCCCGTGCCCTGCGCGAGCTCGCTCCCGCCTACCGCGCGCTCGAGCCCTCGATGGAGTCCGTCTTCCGCGCCAGCCGCTTCGGGATGCCCGCGCCGTGAGGCCCGTCGCCCAGCTGCTCGCCGCGCTCCCGGCGCTCGCCTCCCTCGCCTGCGCCGCGCCCCAGCGCCGCGTCATCGGCGCCCCCGACACCATCGGGCGCCCTTCGATCGCGCACTTCTCCCCCTCCGACGCCTTCGGTCACCAGATCATCGTGACCACCAGCACCACGCGGATGTTCGCCGAGCTGGTCGCCTGCGACGAGGGGTTCGTCTACCTCCACACCAACGACGCCGGTCCCCACGCCTGGACCATGGTCCCCTGGCAGCTCGTCGAGCGGGCCGAAGTCCCCACGCCCGGCTCCGCCCGCGTCACCAACATCGTCATGCTCACGGTCGGCTCGGTGGCCGCTGCCACGCACGGCATCTGGGCCTCCATCACCGTCCCGCTGTGGGCGACCGCGGGCGTGCCCTCGATCTTCTGGGCCATCGCCGACGAGCGCGTCGCCGGCCGCTGCCAGGAGCTCGACCCGTACACCCGCTACCCGCAGGGCATGCCCCTGGCGATCCACGAGCAGTACTGGGGCAAGCCCTCGATGGCGCCGCTGCCCGTCGCTCCGTTGCTGGTCGCGCCCGGGCCCGCCGCTCCGGTGGCGCCGGCGCCGGCGGCGCCACCGCCCGGACCCCCGGTCTTTCCGCCGGGCGTCGCGATGCCCGCGCCGCCCTGAGGAAGCCGTCAGTGGTGGTGGGATTTCGAGACCGTCGGCGTGGTGTGCGGTGACCCGCCCAGGGTGATCTCGGCGTGGTCGCCGAGGCCCGTCTGGTAGCCGTCGACGTTGTAGAGGTCGCAGCGGTTGTCGGCCTCGGGGGCGCGGTCGTCGAAGCGACGGAGCTGGACCCCGCCGCCCACGAGGTGGACCTGGATCCAGTCGCCGGGGTGGGCTCCGAGCGCGTGCTTGGCCGAGTCGGTCAGCGCGCAGGAGATGCCGCGCTCCAGCTTGTGGCTGCTGCCCTGGCCCTTGCGGGTATAGGAGTCCATGTAAGGGTCGCTCGCGTAGCCATACTGAGTGAGCTTCATTCTCATCGGTCGGATCCCCTCTCGTGGCAGACGACGCTGCGCCGTCGAAGCTATCCTCCGGGGGGGGCCGGGGCCATCGAAAAGGCGGCGCACGGCCGGCCCTCCTGCGGAGCCCGCGCGGCTCACGGCGCCGTGGCGCGGTCGATCTTCGCCTGGCGGATCTGCTCCGCGATCTCCGCCACCCGCCCGTTGCCCGGCCACAGCGCCGCGGCGATCGTCAGGTGCCGCTCCGCCTCGTCGATCCGGCCCAGCCCCAGCAGCGGCTGCGTCACGTTGGCGTGGGCGCGGAGCGAGCCGGGGTGGCGGCGCAGCGCGGCCTCGTAGGCGGCGAGCGCGGCCTCGGGGTGGCCGAGCTCCGTCTCGGCGTTGCCGAGCGCGATGTCCGTCCCGACGTTGGCCAGGAGCGGCCGGGACCTTTGCAGGTATCCCAGCGCCGCCGCCGCGTCCCCGCCCTCCAGCTCCAGGAGCCCCTGCTCCAGGGCGATCTCTCCGTTCCGCGGATCGATGCGCGCCGCGCTCGTCAGCAGAGCGCTGCGCTCGGTGGGGGCGGCCTCCTTCGCGGCGGTGAGCCGGCGCGCGGCGATCCACCGGCTCAGCGCGGGGGCGAGCACCAGCGCCGCCGCGACCAGCAGGCTCGCGCGCACCAGGGTGTCGCGTCGCGACGAGGGCGCCGGTCGCGCCGGCGCCGGATCGGAGCAGCCTGCCAGCACCAGCCCGAGCAGCAAGGCGATCGCCGGCTGCCGCAGGGGGCTGTCCCCGACCGCGCACACCGCGAAGGCGATCAGCGCCGCCGCTCCCTCGCGCCAGCCCTCGCGCGCCGCGGCCAGCGCGCCGCCGAAGATCGCCAGCGCCAGCAGCGCCAGCGCGGGGGGCCCGGAGTCCACGAGCACCTCCAGCCAGTCGCCGTGCGCGGTGGTGGCGTTGAGGAAGCGGCGCGACGCGATCTTGACGTCCAGCTCGGCGAGCCGCGCGCCCTGCGCGTCGAGGTACGCGTGCGCGAAGCCGCCGAGGCCGGCGCCGGCAGGTAAAGAGGCGAGGGCGGCAGCCGCCGACGAGCGCCAGATCCACACGCGACCCTCCCAGGCGATCGGCACCGGCACGTCCGCGCCCTCGGCGGCGGCGGCAGGGGCGCGGGCCTGGAACGATCGCGTGGCGAGCGTGACGGTGACCACGGCGCCGATCACCACGGCAGCGACGGCGAGGGCCTTGTGGCCGGTGGGGCGCGAGCGCCGCAGCCACGAGACGGCGAGCGCCGCGAGCGCCACGGAGCTCGCCGCCCACGCGACCCGCGAGTGCGACAGCACCAGCCCCGTAGCCTGCAGAGCAACGCCTGCGCCGGCGGCGACGAGGACCGCGGGCGCGCCCGCCCTCCGCCCTGCGCGGGCGAGGCCGACCGTGAGCGGGAGCGTGAGCGCCAGCAGCAAGCCCAGCCAGTTGGCGTTGCCCTGCCCTCCGTGGACGAAGAGTCCGCGCGCGCCCGAGAGGCGCTGACCCACCGCGATCGCCGCGGCTGCGCTGCCCGCGAGCAACGCCGCCCGCTCGGCGAGCCGCCTCGCGCCCTCCGGCGATCCTCGCCCCAGCGCGAGCGCGAGCCCCGCCGCCGCCACCCAGGTCCCCAGGTCCCCGACGCCCGCCGGCACCCCCCAGGCCAGCGTCAGCCCGGACCACGCGACGAACGCCAGCAGCGCCAGCACCGCGCGCGGCGAACGCCCCGACGCCGACGCCGACAGCCCCACGGCGAGCGCGACCACCGCCACGAGGAGGCCGAGCACGCGCTTGGCGTCGGCGGCGGGGGCGCGGGGATCGGCGGCGACGGCCGCGACGGCGATCACCGCGGCGAGCGCCCAGGCCTTCCGGTTCACCCACGGAGCTTAGCGCGTCGCGTCGCCGCGCTTCTCGTTTGCTCGCGTCTCGCGCACGTTGTTACCTTCGCGCGTGATGCGCCCCCTCCTGGCCCTGGTCCCCCCCGCCCTCCTCGCTCTGCTGACCTGGGGCGCCGCGTGCTCTTCCTCGTCGGCTCCGGCGCCCCTGGTGTGCACCACGCCGCCCGCGCCGCCCGCCGACGCGGCGCCGCTGCTCGCCGCCTCGTGCGACCCGCTGGTGCCGACGCAGTGCGGTTTCCCGTTCCCCTCCAGCGTCTACCTGAAGGCGGACCCCACCACCTCCAGCGGCAAGCGCGTCGCCATCCCCGCGGCGGCGATGCCGCTGAACACCAACGTCGGGCGGCTGAGCCCCTCGCTGGTCGCCGAGAGCGACGGCTTCTCGCCCGGGCAGACCATCCTCACCCACCTCCCGGGCGCCACCGTCACCGGCCTCCCCACCCAGGACACGCTCGCGCTCTCCGTCACCAGCGCCTCGCCGACCATCCTGCTCAACGCCGACACCGGCGAGCTGGTCCCGCACTGGGCCGAGATCGACGAGGAGCTCTCGATGGAGGACGACTCCGACCGCGCCCTGATGATCCGCCCCGTGGTCCGCCTCGCGGACGCCACCCGCTACATCGTCGCCATCCGTCACGTGGTCGACACCACCGGCACCGCCCTCGCTCCCACCCCGGTGTTCCAGGCGCTCCGCGACGGGACCGACTCGTGCGACCCCTCGGTCGCCCTGCGGCGCAGCCTCTACACGGACATCTTCGCCAAGCTCGCCGCCGCCGGCGTCTCCAAGGCCGACCTTCAGCTCGCCTGGGACTACTCGACCGCGAGCCGGCAGAACAACACCGGCTGGTTCCTCCACATGCGCGACGAGGCGCTGGCCCTGGTCGGCGCCGACGGCCCCACCTACACGCTCTTCCCGCCCGCCGCCGCCGGGACCACGCCGGCCGCCACCTCGGCGTCGTGCAACAACCTCACCGTGGGGACCAACCCGGCGCAGACGCACGAGGGATCGCCGTCGGAGATCGGCTCGGGCAACTGCTCGCAGGACAGCCCCAACACCCACATCTGGCGGCGGCTCTTCGGGCTGATGACGGTGCCGATGTACACCACCACCCCCAACGTGGGCTCCTCGCTCAACTTCGGGTCGGACGGGATGCCCGCGCAGAACGGCACCGCCCAGTACGAGTTCGAGGTCAACATCCCCATGGCGGCCACGCTCAAGGCCGGCTCGCCGTTGCAGAACGGGCACGGGCTCTTCGGCGCCAAGACGGAGGGCGAGAGCTCCTATCTCGCCACCATCGACGACCAGGGCGACTACGTGAGCGTCGCGGTCGACCTCATCGGCATGTCCCAGGACGACGCGGCCGGGGTCGAGAACTCCCTCGCCAGCGATCCCACCGGGTTCAAGGACGACGTCGGGCGTCAGCACCAGGGCCTGCTCAACGAGCTGCTCTCGATGCGGCTGATGACCGCCCTCGCCAAGGATCCCGCGACGTTCTTCAACGGCAACCCCACCATCGATCCCACCCAGCGCTACTACCGGGGCGACAGCCAGGGGGGCATCTTCGGCACCACGTACATGTCCGTGACCACCGACGTCACCCGCGGCGTGCTCAGCGAGCCCGGGGCGCCCTACAGCCTGATCCTCAACCGCAGCGCCGACTTCGGGCCGTTCTTCGTCGTGCTCCCCTACGTGTACGAGACCGGGCGCGAGATCCAGTTCTTCCTCGGGCTGATCCAGATGATGTGGGATCGCACCGAGCCGGACGGCTACGCGCCCTACATCGTCAGCAACAACCTGCCGGGCACCCCCGCGCACCGGGTGCTCATCCACGCCAACATCGGCGACTACCAGGTGACCCCGCTCGGGGCCGAGTTCATCGCCCGCACCATCGGCGCCCAGAACCTGGCGCCCACCAACCGCGACGTCTTCGGCATCCCCGACGCGCCGAGCCCCATCGACGGCCCGGCGATCGTGGAGTGGTCCTGGGGCCTCTTGCCCGCGCCGGAGACGGACACGCCGCCGGCCGACCTGTGCCCTTCCACCGCCTCGGCCGCCTGCGGCGACCCGCACGACGTGCTCCGCAGTCAGCCCGCCTCGATCGCCCAGGAGATCCAGTTCTTCGCCACCGGGCAGACCGTGGAGACCTGCGACGGCGGGCCCTGCGTCGGCACCTTCTGATTCACTTGCCCGCGACGGCGCGGGCCACGTCCTCGGCCGCCTTGGCGCGATCCTCGGCGACGGCGCGCTGGGCCGGAACGGTGAGCCGTGCGGCGGCGGCGTGGAAGCGCTGGGCCACGTCGCTCCAGTACGAGGCGCCGGAACCCTCGGGCGAGCCGAGCTGGTGGAGGAGCGCGGCATCGAAGGCCGCGAAGCCCGCGCCGGGGCTGGGGGGGGTCTGCGCGGCGATCGCGTCGAGCGCGGTGGTGCGCGGCGCGGGGAGCGCGCGCGGCGCCTTGCGCATCATGTCGGCGGCGTCCTCGGGGCCGCCGCGCAGCGCGAGGGCGAGCGCCAGGGTGAAGGTCGCGTCGTCGCTGCGATCGGCCCGCGCCGAGGCGGCGAGCGCGGCCGCCTGGTCGAAGTCGACCGCGCGCCAGTACAGCCGCCCCAGCTCCAGGTGCGCCCGCGCGTACAGGGCGCGCGCCTCGGGCGTGAGCT
>Ga0302267_10001963_pt1 | contig 25472 bp, 20 predicted proteins | sample III_Bog_E1_3_FD_194555 | JGI IMG/M metagenome (GOLD analysis project Ga0302267, IMG submission 194555) | Peat permafrost microbial communities from Stordalen Mire near Abisko, Sweden - III_Bog_E1_3 | ecosystem: Environmental > Terrestrial > Soil > Wetlands > Peat | place: Sweden: Abisko...
GACCTCGTGTACACCGCTTTCTCCGGTTCGCACCAGGACGCCATTAAGAAGGGGATGGCCGCCATCGGGGATCACTACGACGAGTGGGAGGTGCCGTACCTGCCCATCGACCCCAAGCACACCGGCCGCACCTACGAGGCGATCATTCAGGTGAACAGCCAGTCGGGCAAGGGTGGCGTGGCCTACCTGATGGACACCGACCACGGCCTCGACCTGCCACGCCGGCTGCAGGTCGAGTTCTCCAAGCACGTCCAGGAGATCACCGAGGCCAGCGGGACGGTCATCGCGTCGGGGAAGATGCGCGACGTCTTCGAGGAGATCTACCTGTCGGAGGATGCTGGCCTGCGGCTCATCACCAGCGAGGTGTCGACCGGCAAGGGGCAGACCAGCGTCACGGCACAGCTGCTCGTGGACGGCCAGCACCGGACCGTGAAGGGCCAGGGCAACGGGCCGATCGACGCACTGGTCGGCGCCCTCAAAGCCGATCTCGGTATTGTGCTGGAAGTGAAGGACTACTCCGAGCACGCGCTGACCGAGGGTTCGGGCGCGTCGGCGGTGGCGTACGTGGAGTGCGCCGGCGCCGACGGGACGACCTGGTGGGGCGTGGGGCGCGACTCCTCCATTCTGGACGCCTCGCTCGGCGCCGTGGTCTCTGCCGCCAACCGGGCCCGCAACGGGTGATCCGTCCGGCGGTCGAGTCCGACGTCCCGGAACTGGTCGCAATGGTCCGCGAGCTGGCGGAGTTCGAGAACTTGTCGGACCAGTTGTCGATCACCGAGGACGGCCTTGCCCGCTCGCTCTTCGGGCCCGACGCCATGGCCCAGGACTGGGTCGTCGAAGTGGGCGGGGCCCTGGTCGGCCACGCCCTGTGGTACCGGACGTTCTCGACCTTCCTGGGCAAGACCGGCATCTGGCTCGAGGACATCTACATCCGGCCGGAGCACCGCCGGCAGGGCCATGCCAGCGAAATCCTGACCCGTCTGCGCCAGGAGACCGAGGGCCGTCTCGAATGGGAGGTGCTCGAGTGGAACGTCCCCGCCATGGACTTCTACCAGCGCCTGGGCGCCCGCCAAATGGCCGGCTGGACCCGCTACCGCTGGTTCGAGGGGTAACTCCTGCTAATCTGTTAGGGAGATAGAAGGAATCTTCCTAAGCTGCTTGACAGATCATCGCTCCAGGGTCACTCTGGCTAGGGAAGAGTGAAACGGAAGGAGCATCATGCGTTTGCTCAAGGATGATTTGCGGGAACTGGATCTGTTTTCGGAGGCCAGCCGGTCAGAGCTGGCTGTCATTACACGGCAGTTGACGAGGTTGAAGGTCAAGGCGGGCAAGGTCCTCGTGCGCGAGGGCGGCATCGGCAACGAGTTCATGATCCTGGTCAGCGGCATGGCCGAGGTGACCCAGGGTGGCCACAGCGTCGCCACCATCGGCCGGGGTGACCTGGTGGGCGAAATGGCCCTCCTGCAGCCTTACGGTTCGGGCCGCCGCAACGCCACGGTGACGGCGATCACCGATTGCGAGATTTACGCCGGTTCGCCGAGCGAGTTCCGCCGGATCATGGACGCCGCCCCTTCGGTGGCCGAGAAGATCCAGCAGACGATCGCTTCGAGAAGCACGCAGACTGCGGTCCCGGTCGCAGCCTGAGGACGTACCCGACGGCAGCGAGGCCATGCGGCCTCGCTGTCGCCTGATGACCGGCAGGCGGTTGCCGAGTCGGTAACGATTCCATTACGGTAACGAAGGTGTTACCGGCTCTTCCTCCCGGCCCCATCCGATTGATGGGCTGAGCAGTTGCCGAGCGCCGACCCCTTCGATGCCCTGGGCGATCCGACCCGCCGGGAGATCCTGCGCCTCCTGAGCGCGGGCGACAAGCCGGTGCACGAGATCGCGGCGTCACTGCCGATCAGTCGTCCGGCCGTGTCGCGCCACCTCCGCCTCCTGAAAGATGCGGGTCTGGTGGACGAGCGAGCCGAAGGGACCCGGCGGATCTACCACCTCGAAGGTGGGGGAGTCCAGGCCGTGCGGGACTATCTCGAAGGCGTGTGGGGTGAGGCAGCGGGTCGCTTCCGGCTGCTGGCCGACAATTCGGCACCGGCCCCACCGTCATGACGGCGCCGCTGCGCATCAGCTTCGACGTCGACTGCCCATCCGACCATGCCTTCTCCGTCTGGACGTCGCAGATCGGGACCTGGTGGCCACCCGATCACACGGTGAGCGGGGATCCGGCCGAGGTCGTCCTCGAGAGCGGCCCGGGTGGGCGGATTTACGAGCGCACCGCGGCCGGCGATCGGCACGACTGGGGCGAGGTCACCGTCTGGGACCCGCCTCGTCGCCTCTCCTACCTTTGGCACATCGGGCGCGAGCGCGCGGCGGCGACAGAGGTGGCGATCACCTTCGTCGACGAGGGTGGCACGCGCACCCGCGTAGAGATTGAGCACACCGGGTGGGAGGCGTTGGGCGACGACGCCGATGCCTGGCGCGACAAGAACCGCGGTGGGTGGGATGGGTTGCTGTCGCACTTCGCGACGGCTGTGAGGGAAGGGATTGCGTGATGGCGACCGGCAGCAAGGAAGACCCGTGGGTCCTGAAGACGGCTCCAGGGAGTTCGGAGTACACCATGTACCGGGACGAGCAAGCGGAGCCGGCGCTGCTGGTCTGTCAGGTGGGCTCGACCAAGCTGACGTACGACCTGCGAGCGATTGCCGACCTGCACCAGTGGCTCACCGAGCAGGGTGACTGGGTGCCGCTCGGGGCGGCCGACGAGAAGAAGGATGCGGCAGAGGGGTCAGTCGAGGCGTTCGGACGATCTCCGGGGAACCCGATCGGTGGCTGGTACGGCCAACGCAAGGGCTACCGCGGCCGTTTCGGCATGTACCTCCCGCCCCTGTTGGAGGCTCTCGGCCTGGCCGAACTCACGCACGAGGCGCGCAACAACAGCATGCGCGCCGTCTGATCACGAAGAAGAGGAGCATTGCCGTGCCGACCACGAGGGTGATCCGTTACCGCACCAAGCCCGAGCACGCCGACGAGAACGAGCGGCTCGTCCGAAACGTCTTCGCCGAATTGGCCGAGCGACGTCCCGAGGGACTGCAGTACGCGACCTTCCGTCTCGACGATGGCGTGAGCTTCGTGCATGTCGCCGTCACCGACGGCGAGGAGAACCCGCTGATGTCATCCCCGGCCTTTGCGGCGTTCCAGTCGGCCATCGGGGAGCGCTGTGCCGAGGGGCCGATCCCCGCTGTGGCCACGGTGATCGGGAACTTCGGCTTGCTGGGGTAGCGACGGGCCGAACCCCCTCCGGTGGCGATCGGGCTCAGGCGGATCGATACTGGGAGTGTCACGCCCGAGGGAGGACGACATGGCGGTCCAGCTCAACCACACGATTGTCCCGGCCCACGACAAGGGTGTGTCGGCGACATTTCTCGCTGACATCCTCGGCCTGGGATCTCCGACACCCTTCGGACCGTTCCTGTGCGTGGAGACCGCCAACGGTGTCAGCCTCGACTACGTCGATCAGGCTGATGTTCCTGCGTCACTCCACTTCGCGTTCCTCGTGAGCGAAGAGGAGTTCGACGTGATTTTCGCCCGGATCACCGATCGCGGGCTGCGGTACTGGGCCGACCCCGCCCACGCCCGGGAGAACGTCATCAACAACCATGGCCGAGGGTTCTATTTCGAGGACCCGTCCGGCCACAACATGGAGGTCCTCACCCGTCCGTACGGCACGTGACCGGTCGGTTCGGCTCGCTCAGATCCTCGAGGTGTTCAACGTGCCGAGTTCCAGGAGATCGATGACGTACAGCTCGTCTTCGGAAAGCCCGAAGAATTCGATGCCGGCGCGCACGATGCCGTCGGGGCCGGACTTGAGATTTCGTACCTCACCCGTGAACGTCAGTTCGACGGACGTACCGACCGGAAGGCGCACGGACATGCGACGACCCACCAGGTGCGCGGCGTCGGGGTAGCGAAAGTCCATTCCCACCCCGAACGTCGAGAAGTCGAAGACGCCGCAGTCCCGCCACAGGTCGGTGGGCTCTCCCTCCACATGGCAGGAGCCCATCCACACTGCGGGCTGGCGTTGGGCCCGTCGGCGATCCTCCATAGTCCATCCTCCAGATGCGACGCTGCCTCGGCGTGCGGGACGCCGAGCGTCCTACGATCTTTTTCGACAAAAGTCCCGGTGGACTTGAACGCGTCCTGGCCCCGGGCACCGGCGGCAACCTCGGCTGCTGGAACCCCTACGGCTGCGAGGCGTGCCCCGCCTGAGTTCGAGCCCGGGCGCGGGTGACGGCGTGACGTCCCGCCCTGCGGCCGAAAAACGAGCCGTCTCCGAGGCTGATGCCGCTGGCGTAGTGACTGGCCGCCAGGCTGGCTGCGGTCCGGCCCACGGCATACAGGCCGGCAATTGGAGCACCGGTCCCGTCGAGCGCGGCACCGTGGGCATCGGTTGCGAGACCGCCGAGGGTGAAGGTGGCATAAATGGCACCGTGATCGACGCGCAGGTCGATGGCGCCTATGCCGCTGGCCGGCGGCACGCCGATGGGCTGCAGGAACGGCGCTCGTTTGTGGAACGCCGGGTCCTCACCCCGGGCGGCCGCATCGTTGTAGTCGCGCACGGTGCGAGCGAGTGCCGCAGGGGGAACGCCGAGGTCCCCGGCGAGTTCCTCGGGGGTTGCCGCGGCGTACCCGATACGAAGCCCGAGGAGATTCGGTTCGTGTATGACGTCATCGGTGATCATGTAGACGAATCCGTCCTGATCGCGGAGAGCGTGAAGCCCGATGCGACCGGTGTAGGTGTCCTCGTTGATGAATCGTTCGCCCTGCCGGTTGACGAGGATTCCTCGGGCCATGCGGTGCGGGGGTGCCAGGGGGAGCGCGCATTCGAACGATCCGAGCCTTGTCGCCGCCGCACCGGCTCCAACACCCATGCGGATGCCGCGGCCGTCGTCATTGGAGGTCCCGATGCGCCAGGCCGGGTCGGGAACATGGGCCAACGGACAAAGCTCCGCCACCATGGCGTCGTTGTGGATGAACCCTCCGGCGCCGAGAATCACTCCGCCCAGGGCCCGGATGACCCGAGGGCCGTCGTCGCCCTGGACCTGGACACCGACGACCTCGGCGCCGTCGACGACCAGCGCCTCGGCTCGGGCGTCCGTCACGACGCGAGCGGAGCTGGTGGTGACCGCCGCACCGAGCCGCTCCATCAGGAATCCTCCCGCGGCGTCTCTGTACTGCGGCTTGTGCCCCCGCGGCACCGGGGTCGCAATCTCGTCGAAGGGATAAGAGTCCTCCCCGCCGCTGAAGAGCAGCCCGGCGTCGTCGGCTGATTCACGATTCGGCTCGTCGCAGAACGCCGCCCGGAACGGCACACCGACAGAGGACAGCCAGTCGAAGTGATCCGACGAGCCCTCGCAATAGGCGTCGAGCCGGTCCTCGTCCGCCTCCGGTCCGAGCGCAGCTCCGAGGAATGCCCTCATGTTCTCGGTCGAATCGTTGAAGCCGCAGGCCCGCTGGAGCGCCGTGCCGCCTCCCAGGTAGATGAGGCCGCCGGAGTTGGCCGACGTTCCGCCCCCCGCGCCAGCGCGTTCGACGGCCAGCACGTCCGCATCCGACTGGCGGGCCGCGACGACCGCGGACGACCCGGCCACACCGAGACCGACCACAACGACATCGACCGTCTCGTCGAAGCGAACGTCTTTGACTTCACGTGCCGGGATGGAGTCCATTCCGGCATTCTGGCCGAACTGTGTCACCCCTGTGTTCGAGTGGGGGCAGCCGCACTTTCCTTAGACTGCCGCGATGGCGACAACCTCCCTGGCGCAGCAGGAGCGCGCAACGCTCTGTGACCTGCTTCTCGAACACGGCCCTGACGCCCCGACGCTGTGCGAGGGTTGGGTCGCGGCGGATCTCGCGGCGCACCTCGTCGTCCGTGAGCGGCGGCCCGACAGCGGGCCTGGCCTGGTCTGGCCCCCGATGGCGGCGTACACGGAGAAGGTGCGACGGGCGGCGCGTGGACGGATGTCGTGGGACCAGCTCGTTTCGGCCGTACGCGACGGACCCCCGCTTCTCCTTCGTCCGTTCGACGGGGCCATGAACACCGTCGAGTTCTTCATCCATGTGGAGGATCTGCGCCGTGGCCAAGACGGCTGGGAGCCGCGTGCGATCCCTCCGGCCCTGGCCGACGCCCTGTGGGCCCGGGTCGGGCCTGGCGGAATGGCGAAGAAGGTTCCCGCCACCATTGTGCTCAGTTCGCCGGGACGCGAAGACAAGCAGGCCGGCGCCGGACCGCTGGTCACCGTGACCGGGGATCCCGGCGAGCTCACCATGTTCGGGGCAGGACGGCAACAGGCGGCCCGGGTGCAGATCACGGGCGACGCCGCGCTCGGTGCCCAGCTACGCGCCGCGTCACTCGGCGTCTGACCGGCGCGCTACTCCAGTTCCTTCCACTTCTCGCGCCCGAAGAGCCGTCCGAAGCGTGCCGTCAGCGACGGACCCTCGTCGCGGGCGGTGTCGGGGTGGAGGACGAGGGTGCCTTTCGGGGCAGGGAGATTCGCTGCTTCCTCATCGGTCAGGGAGCACCGCACCAGTGTCGTGGTGATGTCCGCGATCTGGTCGCGGTCCACGAAACGCAAACCGTGTTTCGTCTTCACGGCAATGCCGTCGAACAGGTCCTCTTCGGGGATCTGCAAGACGTGCTCGACCGTCCCGAATTCGGAGCTCGTCGAGGTCAAGACCGGCGTTCCTACCGACAAGGCCATGTAGGAGATTGGGCGACCTTCATCCACGGAGAACCCCATTTCTGCTCGTTGTGCAGAATCTAGCCAGCGAGACGCGTCGTCATGGGCGCGGCCGGGCCTGCCATTGCCGTCTGGACGGCTCCGACACTGGCCCGCAACGCCGCCTACTGTCGCCCGCATGGGTGTCGAGGTCATCGTCCTCAACGGTGGTTCGAGTTCGGGAAAGTCCTCCATCGCGACGTGTCTGCAGGAGCAACTCGACGGGACGTGGTTGACCCTCGGGATCGACGACCTCATCCGCGCGCTGTCCCACGGTCCCCACGACAGGGGTGCCGGCGGCACGCTCACGATCACGCCTGAGGGATCGGTTGTCGTCGGGGAGGCCTTCCGTGCCGCTGAACTGGCGTGGTACGAAGGTCTTGCTGCCATTGCTCGTGCCGGAACGGGCCTGATCGTGGACGAGGTCTTTCTCGGCGGGGGGGCGTCCCAGGCTCGACTTCAGCGGGCATTGGAGGGCCTGGCCGTGGTCTGGGTCGGGGTGCGCTGCCATGCGGCCGTGGCCGAAGCTCGTGAGCTGCAGCGAGGGGACCGGACCATTGGCCAGGCGCGCGACCAGGCGGAGCGGGTCCATCGCGGTGTTCGCTACGACATGGTCGTGGAGACCGATGGCGCGTCACCGGGCGACTGCGCGAGGGCCATCGTCACGTGGATCAGCGGTCGCGCGTAGGTTTTGCGGACACCCGTGCCTGGTCCGACGACGGCCCCGGCCATTTTGGCCCGAGGTACGCCTACCATCAGGGCGGCACTTCGAATCGACTGCCCTCCGAGTGCAAGGAGCCCCCACGACATGTTTGGCCGTCACAAGGAAAAGGCGGGTGGCGGAGACAGCCGCATCCCGGTCGATGCGACCCTCGAAGGCGACATCGCGCAGGTCGAGCAGTCAGTGGCGGATTACCTGAACGAATCCACCGACGAGTACCGGGGGCTGCTCCTCGCAGCGTTGGAAAGGCTCGATGCGCGGACGGACCAGAGCGACGCCTACGGAGAATCGGTGATCGGTTCGGGCGCGTTGGGCTATGCCTCGAAGGGCGAGGTGCTTGGCGAGACCGGCATCGATTCGGTCGTCGACGAGGTCCCGAGTGCCGAGTTGACCGCACAGTTCGACCTTGTGAAGGCGGCCAAGGAGGAAGTGCGTGGGCACTCGGCGGCCACCCTTGCTGCCCTGCGGTCCGCCAGTCGCGCTCTCGCCGAGGCAAGGGATCAGGGGCTGCCCCAGGGTTGAGAGTGTGATGCCCTCGCGTCTGCGACGGTTCAGCCGGTCATGCCCACGAGGGGACGGTTCAGCGTGAGCCCGGCCGAGTCGCCCAACGGACGGGCGTCGCCGTAGGCGAAGACCCCGCCGTCAGCTGAGACCAACCAGTAGCCCTTGTCATCCGACGTCGGGGCCATCCCCACAATCGTCTTGTCGAGGTGCAGGTCGACCCCGGATCCGTCGAAGGCTGCGTCGCCATAGGCGAAGACCCCGCCGTCGGAACCGACCAGCCAGTAGCCCTTGTCATCCGACGTCGGGGCCATCCCCACGATCGCCTTGTCGAGGTGCAGGCCGACCCCGGATCCGTCGAAGGCTGCGTCGCCGTAGGCGAAAACCCCGCCGTCAGCCGAAACCAACCAGTAGCCCTTGCCGTCCGGCGTCGGGGCCATCCCCACGATCGCCTTGTCGAGGTGCAGGCCTACCCCGGATCCGTAGAAGGCTGCGTCGCCATAGGCGAAGACCCCGCCGTCAGCCGAAACCAACCAGTAGCCCTTGCCGTCCGGCGTCGGGGCCATCCCCACGATCGCCTTGTCGAGGTGCAGGTCGACTCCGGATCCGTAGAAGGCTGCGTCGCCATAGGTGAAGACCCCACCGTCGGAGGACACCAACCAGTAGCCATCGCCGTCCGGCGTCGGGGCCATCCCCACGATCGGCTTGTCGAGGTGCAGGTCGAGTCCGGATCCGTAGAAGGCTGCGCTGCCGTAGGCGAAGACCCCGCCGTCGGAACCGACCAACCAGTAGCCGCTGGACCTCGTCGGCGAAATGGTGGTCGGTGGGGGAGTGGTCGGCGGGGTCGTGGTCGTGGTCGTGGTCGTGGTCGTGGTCGTGGTCGTGGTCGTGGTCGTGGTCGTGGGGGGGACGGCGGCCGAAACCGTGATGGTGTCTCGGACCTGTGGGGCCGCGGCATAGGTGGCGTCGCCTGCCTGGTTGGCGTCCACAACACACGCTCCCGACGTGGTGAATGTGAGCAAGGAACCGTCGACTCCGGACACGCTGCACACGCCGGATCCGCTCGTGGCATCGACGGTGAAGACCACCGGTTGGCCCGACGCCCCGCCGGTCGCTGACAGGGTGATCATGCCCCCCGCTGTGCCCGCCGCCGGCGGGGCGAACGAGATCGCCTGTGGATCGAGCGTCGTCACCGTGATGGACCCGGCGGTGTAGGTGAACGAGTAGTCGGAATCGACGGCGCCCGAGCAGGTAACGGGGTAGGCGGCGGGCGGACTCGACGGCGTTGCCGTTGTCGTGCATGTGGCGGGCGTGCTGAGCGACGAGGCGGTGTCGCCGTTGACGAAGCCCTGGTACGTCGGGGTCAGGGTGGGTACCACGTCGCCGTAGTTCATGGACAGGGTGGGCCCGATCACGTCCAGGGGTGCCGTCCCCACCGTGACAGACCCGGCGGCGTAGGAGAACGAGTAGTCGGGATCGACAGCGCCCGAGCAGGTGACCGGGTAGGTGGCGGGCGGGCTCGACGGCGTTGCCGTGGTCGTGCACGTGGCGGGCGTGCTGAGCGACGATGCGCTGTCGCCGTTGACGAAGCCCTGGTATGTGGGGGTCAGGGTGGGTACCACGTCGCCATAGTTCATGGACAGGGTGGGCCCGATCACGTCCAACGGCGCCGCGCTTGCACCCGTGCTGTAGACGTACTGGTCCGCAGCCGCGGTCGCTGAGACATTGCCGCCCCTGCCGACGTGCACATCGACGGTTCCACTGCCTGGGGGGACAGTCACGGTCATCTGGGTGTCGGAGTCGATTGTGTATCCGGTGACCGGCGTGCCGCCGAAGAGCACGCCGTCGGCTCCCGAGAACCCGGTGCCGGTGACGGTGACGGTGTTGCCCCCGGCCGCGGCACCACTGCCGGGTGATACCGAGGTCACCGTCGGCGCGGCCGGACCCGGGAACAGCTCGGGCAGGCCACCCATCGGCGGTCCTGGGGGCGCGTGGCCTGGACCGATCCCGACGCCGAACAGGTAGACGCTGCCGGGCGTGGAGGTGTTGTCGGCCACGTTGATGTCCGAGGCGGCCGCCACGCTGCCGTCGGCCGAAAGGGACAGGTCGGTGCCGTACCACCCGATGGTCGACGACGCCCGCAGGGCGGATCGTGTCGTCCACGTCCCGCCGACGTCCTCGAAGACCCAGGCCGTATTGAGGTCGGGGGCGGCGGCGGTGCAGCCGTTGCACGACGGCACCGAGTCCTCGCTGTCGGCCACCAGGACCTCGGTGCCGTTCCCGTTGGCCGATAGGCCGGCCACGGCGCCGGTAGACCCTCCCGTCAGGCCGAACTGGCGGCCGACGTAGTCCTGCTGTTGCGCCTCGGGCGCGCTCAGGGTGGCCACCGGCGTCGGCTCGGTGGCCCAGTGGTTCGCCGTGGTCAGGACGTACACCCCTGACGACGTGCCGAAGAGCACGTCGGAACCGGGTTGGAAGGACACCGCCTGGCTATTGGTGGGCACTGCGCAGTTCGAGGCGACGAAGGCCGAGTTGCCGTCACCGGAGAGGGCGACGGAGAACCCGATCTGCTCGCTCAATGCGCAGCTGTCCCCGGTTTGCGAGCAGTTGTCGTGCTGGAACGTCGACTGCAGAGTCCACGTGCCGCCGGTGTCGGAATAGAAGTAGACGGCTCCATCACCGACGTCGGGCCTCGCACAGCCCGTCGGCGTCGGTCCGGCGACGTTTTCAGCCCCGATGACGATGGTCTGGCCGTCGGTGGACATCGCCGCGCTGGCCCCCACGTCGTCCGGACCTGTCTGGGCGGCGCTCAGTCCCCCCTGCAGTACGGCCTGCTGGGACCAGGTGTCACCGACGTCGGCGAAGACCACCGCCCCGTAGCCCGTTTGGTCGACCATGGCGACCGTCCCGTCGGCGGAGAGGGCGAGGCCGCCACTCCCGAACCACGGACCGCCGGCACTGTCATTGGGGGATCCGACATCCCCCGCTGGGGGGTCGAGCTCCGCCTCCTCGGTCCACACCCCTCCGGACTCGTGCATCACGAATACAGCGTCGGTCACCGTGCCGGCGGTCTGGTCGCTGATGGTGCCGGCGATGAGGGCGGTGGTCCCGTCGGCGGAGATGGCCAGGGCCTCGCCGAAGTCGCCCGTCGAGTCGTCGGTGGTGCCAGCGGCGGGGGGCACGATCATGGCGGATGGGACCCAGCCGGCTCCGGTGGAGGTGAGGACCTCCACGGAACCCCGGTTCCCGGGCGACACCGAAGCACCGCCGTCCTGGGTGAACGCCGAACCCCCGTCGGCGGTGACCAGCGCGGTGCTGTCATCGGCGGCGACAGCCACCTGGGTGCCGAACCCCCCGCGCGCGGCCGTCTGCCCGATGCCGACGTCGGAGGCCCAACCGCCGGGTGCCTGGTTCGGGGGCACTGGCGCGGCCTGTTCGAGGGACAGGCTGATCTGACCTTTGAGCTGCGTCAGGCTGGGCGTGGTCGTGGGGGTGACGGTCGCCGTCATGCAGTCCCCGGTCACCGGACCCGGGTCGGAGAACTGCTGCCAGGCGCTCTGCGCACCGTTGAACCAGACCAGGCCGGTCGGTACCACCGGACCGCAGACGTCCAGTTCGACGGAGGTGAACGCGCTCGAGGAGGCGGTGGACAGATTGGCGTAGGTCTCCCCGTCAGCCAAATTGGGGCCGACGCCATTGCTGCCCGGCGAGTCGAACACGGTGATCGACCCGGCACCCTGCCCGTTGGCCGAGACGGCTCCGTCCACGGTGGAGGCAGCCGCCGACCCCGTCGAGGACGTGCTGGTGGCGGTGTCGGAGTCCCCCTGGCCGGCGACGATGGGGAACCCGTCGGACAGCAGGGCGAACGGCGTGCCGTCGAGCTGTGCCAGGGTGGGCGAACTGGTCGCCGAGATGGTGGCGGTACTGCAGTCACCGCCGCTCGTGCCCTGGGGGGTGACCGGCTGCCACGCCCCGGCGATCGCGTTCCACCAGTCCAGGCCGCCGGGTTGCGAGCCCCCGCACACGGTGACCACCACTTGGGTGAACGAACTGCCAGGGCTGGTGGACACGTCCACGAATGTCTGCCCGGCCGCCAGGCCGCTCTCCGGATCGTCGGCGTAGTCCCCCACGGTCACGGTGCCGACCCCGTACCCGGTGGCCGACACGTCGAGGTCGGGGATGGTGGCGGTTGCCGTGCCGCCCGCCGAGATGCTGGTGGCCGACACGTCGTCGGTCTCACTTATCCCCTGTCCGACGACCGGATTCGATGGAGTCGACGTCGGTCCGCTGCCGTAGGCATTGGCGGCAATGACCGTGAAGGTCTCGGACACACCGGGCTTCACCTCGTGGACGACGTACTGGGTCGGCACGACCGTGCCGGCAGGTGGGGCGCTCAGCTCGACGGGCAGGTTCTCCTGGCCCCCACTCGTCGTCACGTAGTAGTTGGTGATCGGGCCTGCGCCGGTGTCCGCGGGCGGCGACCACGACAGCGTGGCCTCCCCCTGGGCGGGATCCGAGAGTGAGGCGGTGACCGCGGTGGGCGGGCCGGGCACGGCCGCCGCCGCCGTGTCCACGACGAGGTTGGTCGAGTACGTGGCCGTCTGGGAGGCCTCGGTGTCGGTGATCTCGACGGGGTAGCTGCCGGCCGAGGTGGGGGCTCCCAATGTCGCCTCCAGCTGTCCGCCGGGGGTGAGGGTGAAGTCCGAGGGCAGTCCGGATGCCGAGAACGTGTTCCCACCACTCCCTCCGGTCACCTTGATCGTGGTGACCGGGTAGGTGGACCCGACCACGCCGACCGGCAGGGTGACCGGGGTGATCGACAGCGTGGGCTGCCCGCTGGCCACCACCACCCATGTGAGGTCTTCGTCCGCCGTCTGCGAGGCGGGTGACGCGTCGGTCACCTGTGCGGTGAAGCTGTAGGAACCCGGCGTGTCGATGGTCCCGTCGAACTCGCCGGACGACGTGAGCGACATGGTCGGGGGCAGGGTGTCCCCTGCGCCCGTGACCACCGACCAGGTCAACGGCCCGATCCCTCCGGTCGGCGTCAGACCTACGGTGAAGTCCTGGGCGGAGCCGGCGACGATGGTCGGCAGTGCGGTGGGGTCGATGGTGAGCAGTGGGACCACCGTCACGTCGAGGTTGGCGGAGGTCGACGAGGAGAAGGGGCCCGAGCCCCGGTACGTAGCCGAGTACTCGTCCGGAGTGTTGGACCCGCTGGTGACGGTGTCCGTCTCGGACAGGTCCACAGTGCACGTCGCCTCACCGGTGTCCGGGTCCACAGCCACGCTCTCGCATCCGCTGATCGGCCCCGATGGGCCGGTGAAGGCCACCGAGCCGCTGTTGGGGACCGGGTCGACCTTGGCGGTGAGATCGGTGGTCTCGCCCGTGGTGCCCTGCACGCCGCCACCGTCGAGGGACGTCAGGTCCGGCGCCGTCAGGGAAGTCGTGGTCACCGTCGCCCCCGTGAAGGAGTAGGCCGCCCCGGCGTACGTCGCCTCGTTGGCCGATCCCGATACGCCCCCGGGTGCGCTGGCGAACGTGGTGGACCCGTCCGCCGAGATCCCCACGGAAGATCCGAACAGATCGTCGGGCGCTGCATCAGGGGCGGTGTAGTCGGAGACCTGGTTCTCGTCGGCCCAGCCCGAAGCCGGCTCGGTGAACAGCTCGGCCTTGCCAGCCTCGCTCTGACCCCCGACCGTGGAACCCGGAGCCCCGGCGACCACATCCTGGCCGTTGGCCGAGCTGGCCAGGGACCAGCCGAGGCCCTGCACGTTCGTTTCGGATGAATTGAGCTCGGCCACCTGCTCGTAACCCGTGACGGCAGGGTTGGGGCTGTTATGGAAGACGTAGACGGCCCCACTGTCATTGTCATGGCTGGGGTCGCCCACGAAAGCGGTGTCGCCGTTCTGGTCCAGAGCCATTCCGGTGCCGAAGTCCTCGTACTGGCAGTGCGGGCTGGTGGCGCACTCGACACCGTCGTCCTCGCGGACGTACTGGGTCTCGACGTCCGCGCCTGTGACGTCGTCAGGCGTGGGGCTCCAGTCGAAGGTGCCGTCGGGCTCCTCGGTGGCCGTGTAGATGTCCGCCGTCTCGTCGATGGTGAAGTCGGCCGAGTCCGACGAGTCGAACTCGGACTGGTCGGACAGCATGGCGACCTCGCCGTTGCCGGACAGGGCGATCGACTCGCCGAAGGTCTCGTCCCACGAAGTGCACTCCCCTTCGGTGCCGGTGTAGGAGCACGCCAGAGACGACTGGCCCACGTAAGGGTCCACGGTCGTGTCGGCGATCACGCCCGTGTAGGTGAAGCTGGTGGTGCCGTGTGTTGCGAACACGTACACCTCGCCGACGCTCGCGATGAAATTCTCGACGGTGGACGCCGCGTCGAGGAGCGTGTTCTCCCGGTTGGGGTCGGCCACCAGCAGCTCGTTGCCGGCGTCGTCGAGCGCGATCGCCTCGTGGGGGTACGAAGCGCTCCCGCCCCCGGCGGCATCGTCGATGCCGGTGTCGAGGACCCCGGGCGGCAGGCTCGGATCGAGACCGGACGACGGCTCGCCTGTGGTCACCCAGGTGCCGTCCTCGAGGGTGAACGTGACCACCTCGATCGACCAGGTGCCCGGATCGGCAAAGGTAAAATTCGGGTCGAACGCCAGTGTGGCGGCGGCCACCGTGCCGTTGCCCGACATCGCCACCTTGTCCCCGAGGACGGCGGCGCCAGGGCAGGACTCATCGGTGCACTCGGGCACTCCGAGATCCCCGGGCTCGAACGATGCCGTCTGGGTCCAGATCCCGCTCTCGGGGTCGAGTGACCAGAACGACACCGTGCCGGGCGGGCAGCCCGCCGCGGTCGAGATGTACCCGTCACACGTGCCCGGCGAGCCGACCACGGCGGTGTCCCCGTCGCTGGAGATCCCGGTCGACAGCCCCAAGAGGCTCCCTCCCGCCGCAGTGGGACTAGTGATCTCGGCGGTGTTTCGGTCCACCCCGAGCGTCACGTCACAGCTGTCGTACGGTCCGGTCGGGGGAACGGTGTTCCCGCTGGCGCCGTTGAGGCTCGACCCCTGGACCACCACGTGGAGCGACGACGGCAGGTTGCCCGCGTTGTCCTTGGTCGTCAGGATGTCCTGTGCCCAGATGTCCGGAGGTGGCTGGTACGTCAGGTCCGGGCTGGCTGGGGTCTGCAGGGGCGACTCGTAAATGAGCTTGTCCCAATTCCCGCTCCAGAACTCGACGTAGAACTGGGTCAGCGGGTTCGCCCCGCCGGCACCCCCGCTGTTCCACGCGATGAGTGGTGGGGCGTTGGCGCGCACCACGCTGTCGTTGACAGGTTCGGTGATACTCGGCGCCACGTTCTGATCGGTGAGGACGCAGGCGACGTTGTTGGCCTCCTGGGCCTGCGCCGCATTGGCCTGCGACGAGTCAGCGAACGGCACCGAGTTGTCTGCGGCAAGGAGGAGCGGCACGGCGGAGCTCAGGGTCTGCTCTGCGGCTCCGAGGTTGTTCGCGAGGGTCTCGATGATGCCGACGTCGGTCAATCCGGTACTGCTGGAGATTTGCCACAGCGTGCGACCCACACTGGCTTCGTCGTCTTGACCCGACGACGTGGGGCCGGAGTTCGTGCCGAAGTTCACGTTGACGCCGACCGGGGCGTCGATGTAGTCCCCAGGCGACGTATTGGGAATATCGAGTGCCGAAACGTTGTCGAACTTCTCGGCCGAGAGGGCGACGAAGTCGGCGAACCCGTAGGCCCAGGCCTGCTCCGTTCCCAAGAGGAGGTTCGTCGGGGTGTAGAGGGAGGAGTCATTCGCGCCGAAGACGGGGGATTTCGTCGGAACGGTGCTGATGCCTAGTGCATTGCCGACCCACATGCCGTACTGGTGGAGGATGTCGTCCCACGAGAAGGTCTCCAACCCCTGGATCTGGATCGTGGGGTTCGACCCGCTGGCGGCACCGAAGCCCGGGCACGTGGGCTGGACGGTGAACTGGCTCTGCGTGGCACAGGTGGGGTATTCGACGTTGAGGCCTGAGAGGAGGTCCGCCTTGCCGCCGACCACGGGCGCGAGGGAAGTGGAGTAGTCCGCCGCCGTGACGGTGGCGTCGGCGACTGCGAATGCGGTGTCGTTCGGGAAGTCGACCGAATCGGAGTTGGCGGTCATGTCGATTTCGATCGGCGCGCCGGTGGCGGTGACCGGGGCCTGACCGGTCCGACCGAGCTCGCTCACGGTGGAGTCCATGTACTGCACCGAGGTCGCCGCCCCGGCCGAGGCGGGTGCCCCGTGCACCTGGTAGACACCCTGTTCCTCCGCCAGCACCCGGATGAAAAGTTCGCGGGCGGCACCACCGCTGCGGCTCGTCGATACCGAGGCGCTGTACTGGCCCGAGCTGTTGGTGATGACCGACTGGATGATGGTGCCACCGCCGGCGGAACCATCGGCGTCGATGATCTCCACGGTCACGGCGCGGGAGGGGTGGACACCCGAGTTGGAGTCGGTGTAGTCGATCGTGCCGGAAATGGTGGTGTTCCCGAGCAGGGTGGCGGGGCGCACCGAGCTCGCCGATGTCACCACCTTCACAGTCGCCCCGCCCCCCTGGATGGCCACGAGCTGCCGGTCGTATGCGCTCAGCGTCAGTGACGCCCGGTGCAGGTCGAGCAGGCTCATCCGGGCATCGATCATGCCGCTCGGGGAGAAGGCCACTGTGGCTCCGTCGCCGGCGAATGCGAGGTCGTCCTCGCTGGTGACCTGCTGCCCAGTGGCGTCGATGCCCTCGACCGACGCGTGGAGGTTGCCGATCCCCTGGCCGGTGACGGTCACCGGCACGGTGACGACCTGGATTCCGCGGGTCAGGCTTCCCACGGCCTCCGGCTGTGATCCGTCCACCGATACGGGGCCGGTGGTCGTGACGGTGACGGCGACGCCGTGGAGGGTCTCGTCCGCCCGCAACTGGAGCCGGAGGTCGGTGATGGAGCCCGAGTGGCCATCGGCACTTCTCAGCCATCGATCACCGATGGGGTCGGTCATGGTCGGTGCCGCCGACTTCTGCGATGTCGAACTGCGCGATGTCGAACCGTGGAATGCCAGTTCGTGGGTTGTCGAACCGTGGGAGGTCGAAACGTGGGAGGTCAGTGCCGGGGCTGAGGGCGAGGCCGACGCCACGTTCGAGCCCGGTGAATGGGAGACCGTGGCTCCGAGTACGACAACAAGTGACGCGGCCACGACCAGTCGGATCCACCGCGCTCCGAACATTCCGTCTCCTCGCCCCACTATCGAGGTGGATCCCCTGCGGCTCGGTGCCTTGTGGGGGATCGCTCGCCATATCCGGCTGCTCGAAACGCAAACTAGAAGGATCGCGCCGCCGATGAATCCGTAGTTCCCGCAGGAACCGTGATCGTCGAGCCGGGCCGCTCGTCGCGGAGCGGTGGTGGAGGGCAGGCTCGGACGCCCTCCTCCCCGGCCGAATCCACGGTTCCGTGGGTAGAGTTCGCAGGTGGCGACGGCGCGATACCCGGTGGGGCGCACCGAGGAGGTCGAGGTTCTCGAGCACTTCCTCGATGAGCTGCCCCGTGGCTCGCGATCCCTGCTTATTGAGGGGGAGGTCGGCATCGGGAAGACGACCTTGCTCGAAAGCCTGAAGGCCTCGGCGTTGGACCGCTCCTGGCAGCTGCTCTCCGCCAGTCCGGTCGAGGCTGAATTGCCCTGGGAGTTCGCCGCCCTGACGGACCTACTGGGGGCCCTGCCCCGTTCATCCGTTCGTCACCTCCCTCCCGTCCAGCAACAGGCTCTGGACGTCGTCGTCTTCCGCTCCGAGCCGCCCGACCGCTCGGTCGACGGACTGACGCTGGCCACGGCTGTACTCACCGTGCTGCGCGGTCTGGCGGAGGAATCGCCGGTCGTACTGGCAATCGACGACCTGCCGTGGCTCGATCCACCTTCGGCGCGCATTCTCGAATTCGTGATTCGGCGTACCGGGGCTGCGCCAGTCGGACTGGTCGGGACGGTGCGCACCGCGTGGGAGTCCCACCGGGCGCCTCTGCTCATCGACGGCCTTCCCCCGGATCGGGTCGATCGGTTGGCAGTCGGCCGTCTCGATTCCGAGGCGATCTCGTTGGTCGTGGGTGACCGGGACCCCGCGGCCGGGAGGGGATCGAGGCTGCGGGAGATCTACCGGTGGTCCGGTGGCAACCCTCTTTTCGCCCTGCAGCTCCTGAGCGTCGCCCCCGAGGACTTTGACGCATGGTCGATCCCGGCACCCGGGGTTCCGGACGCGCTCCGACAGGTGATCGGTGACCGCCTCCGAGCCCTGTCGCTGGGAACCCGCGACGTGCTCGTCGTGGCTGCGTTGTCGAACTCGCCGACGGTCGAGGCGACGATGGCGGCGGCTCAGGACACGTCAACCGCTCGGGGCGCGCTCCAGGATGCTGCGGGCGCCGGGATCATCTCGATCCGTGGTGATGTGCTCGACTTCGCCCATCCCCTGGTTCGGGCGCTGGTGGTCGATGCTGCGTCTCCGGCGGAGCGTCGCCACGCGCACCTCCGGTTGGCTCAGAGGAGCAAGATTCCCGAGGATCGTGCTCGCCACCTGGCGCTCGGGTCCGAGGGGCCGGACGAGACGGTGGCGGCAGCGGTCGAGGAGGCGGCGTCGGTCGCCAGTGGGCGGGGTGGGAACGAGATCGCCGCGGACCTCGCCGCCCTTTCAGCTGAACTGACCCCTCCGGAAGGGACCAGCTCCCGTCGGCGACGCTCGGCCCTCCAGGCCGATTACCACTTTCTGGCCGCGGACCCCTATCGAGCCTGTGACGTGCTCGAATCCGTCGTCGACTCCGTGCCCCCTGGCCCCGAGCGCGCGGAGTACCTGAGGCGCCTGGCCCGGTATGCGACCCATCGCGGGGACCCTGTCACCGTCTGGGTCGAGCGACTCTCCTCCGCATTCGAAGAGGCGGGGGACGATCCGGACCTCCGCGGAGCGATCGCGATGGACCTGGCGGTCGCGTTGAGCAACGCGGGCGAGCAGAGCCGCGCCGCCGAGTACGGTGCGCTCGCTCTGACCCTTGCCGTCGAGTCCGGTGACTCCATCCGCGAGAGCCAGATCTGCGCCGGAATGGCCTACAGCGCCCTTGTGGGGGGCGGAGGCATGCTCCGCGAGCTTGTCGACCGGGCGCTCTCCGGACCTGAGCAGCCGCCCGGGGTGAGCATGGAGCTGAGACCGCGGTTCGTGGTGGCCCGGACGCTGTTCTTCGCCAACGAGTTCGTCCAGTCACGCGAGTTGTTCGAGGCCGAGTTGGCGAGCGCTCGCAACGAGGGGATCAAGCCCGGTCTGGCGTTACTGCTCGGGAGCCTCGCCCAGTTGGAGTTCCTGACCGGGGAGTGGGACCGGGCCGAGGAACTGCTCGACGAACTCGGTGGATACGGTGACGACATGCCGGTCGTGGCGGTCGTCAACGGCACTCGCGGCCTACTCCAGGTCTGTCGGGGTCAGATGGACGAAGGCCGGAGTGTGATCGACACCGCCATCGCCACCGCTTTCGCGGTCAAGATGCCAATCTTCGTGCTCGAGCTTTCCTATGCACTCGGCGTCGCCTGCGCCCTGGGTGACCCCGCCGAGAGCCACGAGCAGCTGGCTCCGTTCGTGGAGATGGCGAGGTCGGCCGGCATCGTGGAGCCCTCGCTGCTCCGCTTCGTCCCCGACGACGTCAGCGCACTCGTCCGCCTGGGAGACCTCGACGCCGCCTCAGACCTGCTCTCGTACTTCGAGCGCTGTGCGACCGACGCCGACAGATCCCTGGTGATGGCTGCTACCCGCCGCTGCAGCGCCCTTCTTTCGGCGGCACGGGGTGACATGGTCGAGGCAGTGGCCGAGGTGGAGCGCGCGCTCGAGCACCATCGTCGGGGCCGCCAACCGTTCGAGGAGGCGCGCACGGAGCTGGTGGCCGGTGAGATCTACCGGCGGGCACGGGCCAAGCGCAAAGCGGGAGACGCACTCGCTCGCGCCATCGAGATCTTCGACGAGCTCGGGAGTCCGCCATGGGCGCAGCACGCCCGGGGCGAGCTCGGGCGGGTCGGCTTGCGGGTCGGTCACTCCGCACCCGTGGGCAACGACCTGACAGCAGCGGAACGTGACGTCGTCGAGCTCGTGGTCTCCGGGCTGACCAACCGCGAGGTGGCGGCGCAGCTCTTCATGGCCCAGCGGACCGTCGAATCACACCTCACCCGCGCCTATCGGAAGCTCGGGGTGCACTCCCGTACCCAGCTGGCGAACTCCTACTCCCTGGCAACCGACTGACCAGATCGGCGTCGACGATGACATCGACTCGGTGCTGGCCCGGCGCCACCTCGTCAACGACATCTGGTAGACCTCCGCGACGCGCTCGCGGATCCGCTTACGAGACCCCGCTCAGATCCGAAGTTTCGCTTCCTGCTGTCTCGACCGGGGGAGGAGTGACGAGGACCATGCGTTCGACCAGAGCTTTCATTGTGGGTGGCGTGGCCGCGGCTGCGTTCATGATGCTGACGGGGTTTGCGGCCCCTCTGGCGCAGGCAGCGCCGTCGCAACAGGTGGCCGGGACCGTCGTCGTCCACGGCGACACGGTGGCGAAGGTGGCGCACCTCGGGCCGACCAGTTTCACCGCGCCCGGACCGTTGGGTGTCGGCGAGACAACGCTGACGCTGCCGACCGACGGTGCGCCGGTCGAGGTGTGGTACCCCGCCACGAAGCAGAGCGTCGCCGGGAAGGCAGGGGCCACCTACGACATCGCCGACTGGTTGCCGCCGGGCCTCAAGAAGTTGGTCCCGGCGGGCTACTCGGTGAGCTACCCGAGCGGCGGCGTGACCGGAGTGCCCGTCGCTCCGGGCCGGTACCCCCTGGTCGTGTTCAGTCACGGCTACGCCGGCTTTCGCGACCAGTCCACCTTTCTGACGGCCCGTCTCGCCTCCTGGGGATTCATCGTCGCCGCGCCGGATCACTACAGCCGCGACCTGACCGAGGTACTCGGTGGGCCCACCGGGGCGACGTCCAAGACGACTGACGTGCAGGACCTGCAGGCGACCATCGCCCTCATGAAGTCCGAGAACGCGTCGGGCAGCAGCCCGCTCCATGGCCACGTGGATCTCAGCCTCATTGGCGCGGTGGGCCACTCCGCGGGAGGCGCTGCCGTCGAGGCGCTGGCCGCCACCGATCCCCAGGTGACGACGTTCATCGGCCTGGCCGGCGCCACCGTCGGCGCCTTCGGGGCCACCAAGGGCGGCCCCGACAGCATCGTCCCGCATCAGCCGGGACTGTTGATGTCCGGGACGGCTGACCACGTCGTGAGTGACACCAGCATGATCAGGGCCTACGGGAAGCTGCACAGTCCCAAGCGACTGATCCTGGTCCGGGGAGCCGGGCACCTCGTCTTCGCCGATCTCTGTGAGGTCGGCTCGTCGCAGGGTGGCCTTCTCTCCATTGCTGCCGTGCTGCATGTCCCGGTGCCCGCCTCGCTGGTGCCGTTGGCGTCGGACGGGTGCGCCGCACCGGACCTCGCCCCGCCCCTGGCCTGGCCGCTCATCCGTCAGGCGGTCACGGCACAGCTCCGTCACGTGTTCGGCTTCGATGCATCGAGTGCGGGCCTGACCGGTCTCAGCGCGGCCTACCCGAAGGTGGTGGCGGCGGTCCACGCGTCACCCGCCGGCTGACAACACGCCGGCACCCTTCCCCTGGCCCCATTTGGCACCTTCGCCCGAGGGGGCCTTGACGGGTCCCTCGGGGTAAGTTAATACTTACGGTAAGTGAAGACTTACTCGGATGCCCTGAGCGCCCTCGGCGACCCGACCCGGCGAGCCATTTTCGAACACCTCGGCGAAGAACCGTCGGCCGTGGTGGACCTGGCTGCCCTCCTGCCGGTGAGCCGTCCGGCCGTCTCGCAGCACCTCAAGGTGCTCAAGGAGGCGGGCCTTGTGCGTGACGAGCCGGTCGGGACGCGGCGGATCTACAGCCTGGACCCTGACGGCATCGCCGTGCTGCGGGACTATCTGGACCGGTTCTGGAACACCGCCCTGCATTCGTTCAAGAAGCGAGTCGAACAGCTCCAGGAGGAGACAATCCGATGACCGAGACCACATCTACCGCCGTCAGCACGTCCATCACCGTGGACGCGCCCGTCGCACTCGCCTTCACCGTCTTCACGGAGGACATGGGCAGTTGGTGGCCGGCGGACCACCACATTCTGCAGGCGCCCTTGGCGTCCATGGTGTTCGAGCCGCGCGTCGGCGGCCGCGTCTACGACGTGGGTGAGGACGGGAGCGAGTGCCAGTGGGCGCGCGTCCTCGTCCACGAGCCTCCGGACCGCGTGGTCTTCAGCTGGGACATCAGCCTCCAGTGGCAGATTGAGGAGGACCCGGCACGGACGAGCGAGGTGGAGGTCCGCTTCATTGCCGAGGCACCCGATCGCACCCGGGTCGTCTTGGAACATCGCCATCTGGACCGCCACGGCGAGGGCTGGGAAGGTCTGCGCGACTCGGTGGGGTCCCCCGAAGGGTGGGCCTCCGGTCTTCAGTGCTACTCCCGACGGATGGAGAGCGCCGCCACCCACTGACCCGAGGCGGGAGCCGGCAAGCGGGAGACTTCAGGCCGGCAGGCTCAGCCGAACCCGCCACTCGGGATGTAGGGGCTGGGTGGTCCGTCCATGCCGCGCACCATGACCGGCCCGTACGGCCGCAGTTGGATGCCGGCTGCCACGACCTCCCGGACAGCCCACTGCTGGGGGGAGGTCAGCCAGTTCACTTCGATGGTCTCGCCCGCTGGTGCTTCGGCCAGCATCGCCCGCAGCACCAGCGCGGCCGACTCCTCCTGACGGGCGCCGAGGGTCACGATGCGCTCGTCCTTGGCGATGGCGTAGGCCTGGTCCCCATGCAGCAGGAGGCGGCAGCCCGGTTGCGCCAACATGGCCACGATGTCGACGGCGCGGGCCGAGCCGCGCACGGTGCGATCGATGGCGGTGACGACGTCCAGCTCGCGCTGGCCGACCTCGTCGGGTTCGAAGCGGTCGACCTCGGGAGGCCGCGTCACCGAGCCGGGCCGGATGGCACCCCATGCCGTGACGACCGGGTGCAGCGCGAACCCGAAGCCGGCGTAGAGCGCCATCGCCTTGGGATCCTGGGAGCACTGAATCGTCCCGGGGCTCTGTGGATCGCCGTGCGAAAGGGCGAGCGTGAGGAGGTCGCGGCCGACACCGCGCCCCTGGCGCCCCGGCACGGTGCCGAGCTGGGACAGCATCCAGTAGTCCTCCCGCACGAAGGACTGCGACATGCCGATGATCGTGTCGCCTTCCTCGGCCACCCATGAGCCGCCCGGGTCGGTTCCCAAGAAGTGGCGGGTGCGATCCTGCCGCCGCCGCTCGTCCTGAATGGAGCTGCCCGTCACGGGCATGCCCAGGCCGGCCGTGATGCCGAGCAACCCGCTCTCGAATGCGGCCACGGCGGCGGGGACGTCGGCCTCCGTCATGGGGCGGAACGTCACCACGGGACGACGCTCAGGCCGAAGGCAGGAAGGCGGGGCGCCCGCGTTCGAACTCGGTGATCTTGTCCACGTGGCGCAAGGACAGGCCGATGTCGTCCCACCCGTTGAGCAGGCGCTCGCGGGTGAACTCGTCGAGCGGGAAGGTTCCGGCCAGGCCGGCCGCCGGCGCCTCAATGGTGCCGCGGGCGACATCGATGGTGATCTCGAGCGTCGGGTCGGCGGTCACGGCGTCGAGCAGGGCGCGATCGAGCTCCTCACTCACCTGCACGGGGAGGAGGCCCTGCTTGGTGGAGTTGTTGCGGAAGATGTCGGCGAAGCGCGACGAGACGACGGCCTGGAAGCCGAAGTCCGTCAGGGCCCACACGGCGTGTTCGCGCGAGGACCCGGTGCCGAAGTTGTGGCCGGCCACCAGAATGGTGGCCCCGACGAAATCGGGGTTGTTGAGGACGAAGTTCCGGTCGTCCCGCCACTCGGAGAAGAGGCCGGCGCCGAAGCCGGTCCGCTCCACCCGCTTGAGCCAGTCCGACGGGATGATCTGGTCGGTGTCGACGTCCGTGCGGTCGAGGGGCACCGCCCGTCCTGTGACAACGACGATGGGCTCCATCAGTGCAGGTCCTCCGGTGTGGCGAACGTCCCCGCCACGGCGGTGGCGGCGGCGACGGCGGGGGAGACCAGGTGGGTGCGGCCGCCCCGTCCCTGGCGCCCCTCGAAATTGCGGTTCGAGGTCGAGGCGCAGCGCTCGCCCACGGCCAGCTTGTCGGGGTTCATGGCGAGACACATGGAGCAGCCGGGCTCGCGCCACTCGAAGCCGGCGGCAGTGAAGATCTTGTCCAGCCCTTCCGCCTCGGCCTGCTTCTTCACGCGGTGCGAACCGGGCACGGCCAGGGCGCGTACGCCCGGGCGAACCGACCGGCCCTCGAGCACCGCGGCGGCGGCCCGGAAGTCCTCAATGCGGGCGTTGGTGCAGCTGCCCAGGAACACCGTGTCGACACTGATGTCGCGCAGCGGCGTCCCGGCTTCGAGCCCCATGTAGGCCAGGGCACGCTGAGCCGCTTCGCGGTCGCCCGGGTCGCTCATGGCCTCGGGGTCGGGCACATTCCCGGCGATGGGCGCCACCTGGGCCGGGTTGGTGCCCCACGTCACGTGCGGAGTGATGGAGGCGGCGTCCAGCACGACCTCCTTGTCGAAGGTGGCGCCCTCGTCGGTGGGCAGTGTGCGCCAGTAGGCCACGGCGGCATCCCACTCCTCGCCCTGCGGGGCGTGGTCGCGGTCCTTCAGGTAGGCGAACGTCGTCTCGTCGGGGGCCACCAGGCCGGCCCGGGCGCCGCCCTCGATGGACATGTTGCAGAGCGTCATCCTGCCTTCCATGGACAGGTTGCGGATGGCCGAGCCCCGGTATTCGATGATGTGGCCGATGCCGCCACCGGTGCCGATGGTGCCGATGATGGCCAGTGCCACGTCCTTGGCCGTCGCGCCGGCCGGCAGGTCGCCCTCGACCGTGACGGACATCGTCTTCGGGCGCACCTGCGACAGCGTCTGGGTGGCCAGGACATGTTCCACCTCGCTGGTGCCGATGCCGAAGGCGATGGCGCCGAAGGCACCGTGCGTGGAGGTGTGACTGTCCCCGCAGACGATGGTCATGCCGGGCTGGGTCCAGCCCTGCTCGGGCCCGATGATGTGGACGATGCCCTGGTTGGGGTGCCCCATCGGATAGCAGATGATGCCGAACTCGGCGGTGTTGTCGTCGAGGACCTTCAGCTGCTGGGCCGAAATCGGGTCGGCCACCGGCTTGTCGATGTCGAGCGTCGGTACGTTGTGGTCGGCCGTGGCCACGGTCAGATCGGGCCGCCGCACCGTCCGTCCCGCCAGCCGCAGCCCGTCGAAGGCCTGCGGTGAGGTCACCTCGTGCAGCAGGTGCAGGTCGATGAAGAGGAGATCGGGCTCGTTCTCGGCCGCATGGACGACGTGGGCGTCCCAGATCTTCTCCG
>Ga0302267_10001964_pt1 | contig 25470 bp, 19 predicted proteins | sample III_Bog_E1_3_FD_194555 | JGI IMG/M metagenome (GOLD analysis project Ga0302267, IMG submission 194555) | Peat permafrost microbial communities from Stordalen Mire near Abisko, Sweden - III_Bog_E1_3 | ecosystem: Environmental > Terrestrial > Soil > Wetlands > Peat | place: Sweden: Abisko...
TCCTGGCGCAGTTCCTGTTCTTTGCCTTCCGGATCCGCTGGCGCGACGCCTGGTGGAGGGTGGGAGCCACCTACGCCGTGCTCATGGTCTTCCTGGGCGACGCCGTCTGGGAGCACTACCCCTCGGCCGCGGCCCGCGTGCTGCTGCCCATGACGCTCGCCTTCAATATCCGGGTCCCGCGCCGGGGCTTCTGGGTGCTGCTCCTTGTCGTGGGCAACTTGGGCATCTTCGGCTCGGCCAACCTGCTAAAGCCCCCGGGCCGGGAAAGCTACGTCGTGGAGGGCCCGAGGGAGCTCAGGATCAACCCCGTCGACGGAAAGAGCGTCGAGGCCGTCTTCGGAGCCCGCAACTGGTGGGGGCCCGAGCGCTCGCGCTGGGAATTCTGGAGATGGAGCATGGGCGACTGCTCGGTCGCCCTCCATAACCCCCATCCCTTCACCCTTGTGGCCGACATCCGGTTTGCGCTGCGATCGGCCGACCGCCGCGAGGCGATCCTTACTATTTCGGGCAAGGAGCTCCGACGGGAACAACTCGATGGAAGCAGCATCCAGGAGGTCGTCCTCAAGGGGTTTGTCCTGCCTCCCGGCGACACCGTGATCGAATTTCGGAGCAATCGGCCTCCGGCCTATCCCGGCAACAACGACAAGCGCCGGCTCACCTTCAGCGTGAGGGGTTTCGAAATCGACCTGAAGGGTCGACGCTAACGAGGCCGTTCGCGCCGGGCTTCAGGGCGTTCGACGGGGCGGATCGAATTAGGCCTGGAGGATACCAAAGCTAATCGTAGAAAGTGCTTCGATGACCAACGGCGACCACCACGACTATCATCACCCTGTTTTCGATACGGCACAGGATTCTCCAATCCCGCACACGGTACCGCCAAAACCCATGCTTGTTGCCGCGAAGAGGCTTCCCGAACTGCAATGGGTCCGCACATCCCTTGATCCGGGTTTCGAGGAACTGCTTCACCTCACCCGCAACCGATTTCCCTAACTTCTTGAGCTGTTGTTGAGCTTCCTCGGTGATCTCATACTCCCAGCTCACGCCACACCTCCTCAGGCTTGCGCGCCGGCTTCCCACTATTTATGTGGCGTTCCCAGGCAGCGGCGGCCTGCTGATAATCCATCTCGTTTTCAAGCTTCTGCTGAATCCCGTCCACTTCACGACGCAGCTTCTCAAAATCCGCCTCCGGGCTGGACGACTGCGCCAAAGCTGCATTCTTTATGAATGCCGTTGGCGTGAGGCCACGCTTACGCGCGGCCGCTGCGATCTGCCGCTTCTCAGAGGGCGACAACCTGATGGATGTGGGCATGGAAGCCATGCACTACAGGTGTAGCGCAGTACCCTGATTGTCAATCATACCTCGCTATTCCCGTCATTCTTCGGCCCTCGGGGCGGTTGCGCGCATATCTGACACCCATCAATTCCCCTTTGAAATCTTCGCCGCGCCTTTCCTAACGCAGACCCAGCGAGGAGGGGAACGCCCGAAGCTAATAGACTTTGAGCTTAAGTGAACTCCCGCGTGGTTCGGCGGCCTCAATACAGGCACTTGAGGCAGGTCCATACCCCGATAACGTTATCTGGAGGCGATAAACAATCTGGAATAATTGTGTTTAGTCCGTTCCGAGGGCAAAACCGCACCCACAGCGATTTTATCTCAAACCGACCCACTCCCCACGCGCGGGCGCTCGGTCCATGCCTGGGCAGATCACCCCCAAGCACGAGGCAAAGTCACTTGCGACCATTTCCGCCGCCATGGCCGCCGCCACTGGAGGCATGACTCCCACCTCCGTTAGTGTGGCCGCTCGCACCGCCTCGACCCCCTCCATTGCCAGGATGAACGTAGGAATGACCGCCGCGATCCCCGTAGGATCCACGACCTCCTCCATCGATCCATCCCCCGCCACCAAACCACACGCCGTCGTCGCCATAGGCAACTCCGCCGCCGTCTCCGACGACCCCTATGCAGCCTGTCCCGGCGAGCTGCAGGCCGACGACTACGAGAGAGGCGAGAAGGATATTCCGTGTAGGTTTCATGGGTTGTTTGCGGGGTTCGCGTTGTCAGCGTATTGCACGAGACCGACGGTGCCTCCGGTGGAGTCCAGAATGATGGCAAAGCGGCTTCCGAATTCGACCGAATGGGGGGCGAGCAGCACCTCGCCGCCTAGGCCCGGAACCTTGGCGAGCGTCGCGTCGAGGTTGGCGACGCGGATGACGCCAAGCCAGCTGGGTTTCGGATCCTCGCCGCTTAGCGGGGCGATGCCCCCGCGCGCCTGACCCTCGCTGGAAAGGACGAGGTCACTTTTCCTGTCGCTGTTTGTCTCGGGAGCAGAATCGAAGCCGATTGCCGCATGATAGAACTCCGCGGTGTCCTTCGGGCTCTTCGCGTACAATTCGAACCAGTTCCAATCTCCGGGCGCGGTCTCGCCGTCTGGGGCGTCCCCCGAGCTCGATTGGAGAAGGCCGATCGGGACCGTGTCCTTGTCGGTGACAATCGCCTGGTAGCCTCGGTCTGGAAAATTGCGAGATTCGGCGCGCACGGTTCCGCCGTTTTGGGTCACAAGCTTCAGAGTGGTTCCAATATCCGTCACGGCATAATAGCCGATCCAGCGGGACGGGTGGTTGCCGCCCGTGATGGCTCGCGGCGCAAGTCCCGCAACCGGTGTGCCATTATTGCTAAAGACCGTATAGCCCTTTCCCTTCTGCTCCAATGGCGCCGCGGTCCAACCCAAGAGCCCACAGTAGAATGTTGTGGCGGCCTCGGGATTGGTCGTAAACAGGTCGGCCCAGACGAGCTTCCCGGGAAGGTGCTCGGTAGTCGCGGGGTTATTTAAGGGCGGAAATTTCGCGGCCTCGGCCGTAGGCGGACACGCAACGGCTAGCATTGCAACTGCGGCGAGAATGGGCGCGAAGCGGGAAACGGGTTTCATGGGCATAGGATGGTATGTCTTACCTGCGGGGTGACATTGCCTCCTTTCGCTCAGAATGGGAATGGGGTCTTTACCTTCCCAGACTGCCCCTTGCACCTTCCCTATGGCTTGCCGCTCGGCCTTGACAACTGCCGAGCTAGTATCATGGTACTAGCAGATGCCCCGGAAGATTCGTCAACTCGTAATCGACCTGGAGCGTGCAGGTTTTCAGATAGTTCCAACCAAAAGTAGCCATCGAAAATTCCGACACGTTGCGGGAGTCACCGTGATACTCTCAGGTCAATCTGGCGCGGACGCCCACCCCTACCAAGAAAAAGACGTGCGGCGAGCAATCGCTGCATCAAACGACGCGAAATCATGAAGAAATCGATTATACACGATCCGGTCAAAGCGGCCGCGGCCCGATATTTGAAAATCGTCGAATGGTCCGACGAAGACCGTTGCTTTGTCGGTCGCTGCCCAGGGCTCTTTTTCGGAGGCTGCCACGGAACGGATGAAACAAAGGTCTACAAGGAACTTTGTGGAATCGTGGAGGAGCACGTTGCTGATCTGCTCCAAAAAAAGGAACAACTGCCCCCGTCGACATCTGGGAAGACTTATAGTGGAAAATTCGTTGTTCGTGTGGGTGCCGAACTCCACCAAAAGGCAGCGTTAAAGGCGATGGCCCGTGGCGAGAGCCTTAACCTGTTTGTTGCCGAGGCCATCGCGAAGGCCTGACCGGCGTGCCTTGAAGCCAACGCTGAGATTCTGGCGTCCGGCTCCTTGGGTTCCCGGCTTACCTGTGCTGATAAGGCTTCGCAGATCCGAGGTCTTTTAAGGTGCAATCTCAGATCGAGTTTTTGGGGACCCGATGTCGATAAGTTGTGCATCCTCAGTTACGCCTCCACGAATTCCCGCCCCAAGCTAGTCGCCCCTTGACCGGTCTTGGCGTTGGTCCAGACCGGAATTGCAGCCCCGGATTTCATTGCACGTATATTGCCAGATAAAACACAGGTATCGTGCATTCGTGTTTGTCCATGTTTGCGATTCGCTCTCTGAAAGTCGCTGGCTCGCAGGAAGATCCTAGGCTTGGTTACTCCTATGCGCTGCTTACCGGATAACGCATCGTATACGAATCGCTCCCAGTCGTTGGAAACTCCGAAAAAAGATCGGCCCCGGGCCATTAGAGGCTTAGGGCCTCCCGGACGGCCTTTTCCAGGCTCTCGTAGTCAAAGGGCTTCTGGATAAACCCGACCGTCTCGCTCCCGTCCGCCTCGGAATAGGCCTCCTCCTGGTTGAAGCCGCTCATGAGGACGGCCCTGACGTCGGGCCTGAGCGCCCGAAGCTCCGCGAGGGCCTGCTTGCCGTCGATGTTGGGCATGGTGAGGTCCATCACGACCAGGTCGAAGCGGTGCGGGTCGGCGCGGAAGATGCTCAAGGCCTCCATCCCGTCGCTCGCGGTGGACACTTCAAAGCCCAGGCGCCGGAGGATCCTGGCGGCTGCGTTGCGTACGGTTTCCTCGTCGTCGACGACCAAGACCTGGCCCTGCCCCCTCCACGGTGATGGGACCGGCTTGCCTGACGCCTCGGTCCCCGTGGGGCTTTCCACGCACGGGAAAAACACCTTGAAGGTCGTGCCCTCGCCCGGCACGGAGCGAAGGAGCAGGGCGCCGTGGTGGCCGCGGACGATGCCCAAGACGGACGCCAGCCCGAGCCCGCGCCCCGTGAACTTCGTGGTGAAGAACGGGTCGAAGATCTTCGCCTGGGTCTCGGCGCTCATTCCGTGGCCCGAGTCCGAGACTTCAAGGCAGGCGTAGTTCCCCTCGGGGGCGTCCACGACCCACTGGGCCCGGCTCTCCTGGAGGAATTTTCGGTCGAGCCGGACGACCCCGGTGCGCAGGCTGATGACACCGGGCCTGTCGCCGATCGCCTCTGAGGCATTGATCACCAGGTTCATGATCACCTGGCGGACCTGGGTGGTGTCGGCTTCGATCTGCGCCGTCAAGGGATCGAGGTCGAAGCGCATCTCCGCCTTCTTGCTGACCGAGATCTTCAGGAGGTGCGCGGTCTCCTCCACTAGCCGGTTCAGGGAGACCTTTTGGATCACCAGGCGCCCCTTGCCCGAGTAGGCGAGCATCTGCCGGCACAGGTCGGCAGCGCGTTTGGTGGCCTCCTCGATCACCTTGATGTTGTCCCGCGCGGGTGAATCCTCCGGAAGGTCGAGGTTGGCGAGGCTCGCGTTCCCGAGGATGCCCGTGAGGATGTTGTTGAAGTCGTGCGCGATCCCGCCGGCCAGGACGCCGAGGCTCTCCAGCTTCTGGGTCTCCTGGAGCTTGCGCTCGAACTGCTGGCGCTCGAGCTCCGCGACCTTGCGCTCCGTGATCTCGCGGGCGGAAACCTGGATGCCGGCAACCCCATTGAACATGATCCGTGCCCCCTGCGACTCCACCTCGAAGGAGGTGCCATCGAGCCTCAGGTAGCGCATCTCGGCGACGGGGCCATTCTTGCCGGTCGAGTTTAAGTTGTCGCGCAGCGCCCTTGCGGTCGCGTGCGAGTCGGGATGGTGGAGCTCCGTCACGTGCCTGCCGAGGAGATCCTTCTCGGAAGCGGCCCCGAACATCCTGACCGCCGCCGGATTGGCATACTGGACGGTGGCATCGACCAGCACAAAGACGGCCTCGGGTGAGCCCTCGACCAGGAGCCGGTAACGCGCCTCGCTTTCAGCGAGGGCAGCCTGGCTGCTCCGGAGCTGCCTTTCGGAGGCCTTTAGGCCGGTGATGTCAACCGCGGTCACGACCATGCAGGGCCGGTCGGCGAGGGTCAAAAGCTCACCGGACACCATGCAGTACAGGGCGCGCCCGTCCTTCGCCCTGAATTGCATCTCACGGTCCTCGATCCTGCCTTGCGCGGCAATATCCCCCAGGATAAGGGCTCGTTCTTCTTTCGTGTACCAGCCGAGTTCAACGGCCGAGTGGCCAATCACCTCCTCGCGCTTGAAGCCCGAGAGTCGCAGCCCCTCTTCGTTGACCTCCAGAAAGGTTCCCGTGGAAAGGTCCGTTATCGAAACCAGCACGGGCGCCTTGCGGAACACCTTCGAGAATTTCTCCTCGCTGTCCTTGAGGGTGGCTTGGGTGCGCCTCTGCGCCTCCAAGGCCGCCGCCAGGAAGAGTCCGGTGAGGGACACGATGCAGAGCGAGAGTTGGTGCGTCGCGAACTGGGCGTGGGGCGAGATGCCCTTGACGGCGATGGCCCCAAAGTCGTGCGTGGAATACCAGGCCGAAACCGCGGCAATCAGTAGGTTCGTCAGGGCCGTCGCAAACATCCCATAGCGAAACGCGGCCCAGAGGACGCACGGGATGACCAGGTACGTGAGGGGAAGGAGCGCCCTGGGTGCGGAATGGAAGGCAAAGACGCAGACCGCGAAAACGATGAGAAGGAAAACGAGGATCTCGGCGGTCCGGAGGAGCCGTTTGCCGGCCGTCCCCAGTCCGGGCCCGCGCGGCCACGCCAGGAGGATCGGCGCAAGGAGCAGCACGCCGATCATGTTGCCGCCCCACCAGAAGAGCCAGATGGGGCCAAAGGATCCTATGGCCTCTGACAAGACGACATAGGTGGAACCGATCGTGGCGCTAAGGGTCGTGCTCAGGACCGCGGCAAACCCGACAACGCCCGCCACCTGGCGCAGGTTCGACAAATCGGGTCTTGGGGCAATGTACCGGCGGACGAGCCACGCCCCCGTCAGAGATTCCAGGCAATTGCCAAAGGCGTACAGCAGGGCGGGCTGCAGCGGGCGCCCGTCGAGCAGGTCAAAGGCCATGTTGGCCAGCGCCGCCGCCAGCAGGTACCCTGGCCACTCTTTTGTTTCCGAACGCAGGAGGGTCGCCACGAACAGGCCGCTCGGCAGCCAGAAGCTGACAAATTGAACCTCCGGCGGGAAGGCCAGTTTGCAGAGGCCTGCCAGTACCAGATAGGCCACCGCAAAGAGGACAAGCCGGACGGGCCTGCGCCAACCGGAAGCGGGCATGGACTCGGGTGTGTCCTTAAGGGCAGGAGACGGCATGAAGGTGGGACTGGGAGGAAAATCGGCCGAGACGGCAGGAAGGCAAGATCGGCACGAGATGTAGGGCCTCAACCCCAATCTTTGCTCCGGCACGCGGATTGGGACGCGGCTAGGGTCCCTTCATGACGCCCGTGTCGAGAAGCCGCAACCCTGCAGGGCCTGAGCCCTTTTTTAAAGAAGCCCCAACTGGCATGTTGTGATTCCTCGATAAAACAGGCAGCCTTCCTAGCCTATGCGGTCCCCCTCTCGATGCGCCTGGGCCTGACACTTCCGAACGTTCTTGCATGCCTGGCCTTTTCGGCCGTCGCACTCCTGCCCTTTGAGCCCTGGGCCCCCTCACGCCCAAGCGGTTACGCCTTCGAGATCGACGCCAAGGGGGACCAGTCGGGGCTCGTGCAGCTCTATTATGACCTGGGCCGGGGACTGAACGAGCCCGACTCGGCCCTCCAGCCGCTTATCGCCGGGCAGCAGACCCACCTGAGGCTGGAATTGCCCTCGGGCCGGTACCAGGGGCTGCGGTTTGACCTTCTGGACCGGAGCGTCCGCATGACGGTCAGCGGGGCGAAGATCGTCGATCGCGCGGGCCGGACGCTGATTGCCTTTGAGCCGGGCCAGTTCGTCGTGGGAAACCAGATCAGGACCCTGAAGGTCCAGGGGAGCGAACTCTGGGTCGAGACCGAGCCCCAGGCAACGGACCCGCAGCTTTGGATCAAGCAGACGGGCCCCATCCTGATCCCGAGGCCCTCCGTCGCGCGGGAATACGCCTTTGTCCTAGCCGGGATGCTGGCCCTTCTGCTGCTCACGGGGTGGGCGAGGGGGAAGGGGGATGAGCGGTCCCGTGCGCTCTGGCGCTGGGCGTCGCGGTCGCCGGCCCGGTCGCTCGTCCTCGTATCCCTGGCCGCGACCTTCGTCGCCAATTATCCCGTGATCTTTGCCGGCAAGAGCGTGGTGTCGCCGAGCCAGAACGTCGCCCTCCTCTATGGTCAACCGCCCTGGCTCCCGGGGTTCCAGGGAAGCGAGGAGGGCAATCCCCACGCCGCCGACGTGGGCGCCGCCCTCTGGCACCATGTGCCGCTCTCGAGAACCGAGCACCGGGCGGTCCTGGGCGAGGGGGAGCTGCCCCTCTGGAACCGCTATGACTCGGCCGGGCTGCCGCTCCTTGGACAGGGCCAGTCGTGCTTTGGCGACCCCCTTCACCTCATCCCCTTTATCTTTAGTGGAGCGGCCTGGTCCTGGGACCTGAAGTACCTGCTCGCCAAATGGCTCTTCGGGATCGGCATCGGCCTCTGCGCATGGCGCGCGTTCCGGCACCTGCCGACGGCCCTCCTCGTGTCGGTCTCCGCTTCCTTCATCGGTTTCTACGTCTACCGGATCGACCACCCCGCGATCTTCAGCCTCTGCTACTCGCCCTGGATCCTCTACTGCTGGCTCGCGGTCTGCGAAGCCCGTTCGGTCCGCAGCGCAACGCTTCTCCTCTCGGCCTTGATCGCGGCCAATTGGACCGAGATGAACAGCGGAACCGCGAAGGAGGCCTACATCCTCCTGCTCGCGATGAACTTCACGGGCCTTTGCCTCATCCTCGGGTGCGCGAGGCCTGTCCGGGAAAAGCTAGGCCTCATGGGGGGGGCGGTCGCCGCGGGCGTCCTTTTCCTGATGATCGGATCGCCGGTCTGGTACACGTTTCTCCAGGCGCTCAAGGGGTCGTACACGAGCTACAACGCCCCGCTCGCGTTCCAGCTCCAGCCGGGGATGCTGATCGGGCTCTTCGACGAGGCGTTCTACCGGCCCTTCCAGCTCGATTCGGGGGTCGTGAACCCCTCGGCCAACCTCTTCGTGCTCCTGGGGCTCCTCTGGGCCGTCGTGCGCTGGCGGGCGCTCGTGGCCGACCGCGTGGCGCTCGTGGTCTTTGTGACGGCCCTGCCCGCCCTGGCCCTGGTCTTCGGGATCATCCCGCCGGCCCTGGTCGCGCGCGTTCCTTTTCTCGGGAACATCCTGCACGTCGACAACACCTTCTCCTGCGTCCTCATTGTCCTCTTCTTTGTCCTGTCCGCGTTCGGGTGGAGGCAGGCCTGGGGAAGCCTGGGTTCCGACACGGGCCGCCGGGACAGCTTCCTCGTCCTTTCGCTCTTGGTCCTGATCTTCGCGGCCTACCTGGGCACGGCCCAGGCCATTGTCCGGAGCGTGTACTTCGCAAGCACCTGGGGAAAGCTGGTGCAGCTCGATCCCTTCATCTGGGGCTACGGAGCGAGTCTCCTGGCGGCCGCCGCCGTCCTCTTGGGGTCGCTCCACGGCGCGCGGCGCCGGGGCGCCATGACGGCCGCCCTTTTCCTGGGCGCGGCGTTTTCCTTTGGCGCCTTCCACTGGCGCCAGGCGCTCCAGCTCGGGCCGGGGTTCTCGACCTATGTCGTCCGGCCGACCGCCCGGATGGACTTCGACGCCGAATCGACCGCCGTCACGGCGATCCGCGAGCGCCTTGATCGACCGGCGCGGGTCGTCGGCTTCCACAATGACCTGTTCCCGGGATGGACCGGCATGTACGGGCTGGAGGGAATCTGCGGGCCCGACGCCCTCGTGAACCCCCATTACCGCGCGTTCATGGATGCCTCCGGGATTACCCGACTCTGGGACTGGCGCTACAAGGTCGAGGCGGGCGAGGTGGCGAAGTTTAAGCCCGTCCTGGACGCACTCGGAGTCAGGTTCTATGCCGGCTACCACATGGGTGAAGCGCGGCCCGGCAGCGAGCTCGCGCTGGTCCACTCCTCCGACATGGACGTGTATGAGAGCCGCTCGGCGTGGCCCCGGGCGTACTTCACGGATGCCGTGGCCGTCTACTCGGACCTTCCGCAGTACCTGTCCTGGCTCAATTCGGGTGACGGGAGGCCTTTTGCCGCGGTTGAGCACTCCGAGTGGATGACCTTGAGTCCCGCCCCCCAGGTCTCGGGTGACCTGACGGCCCGGAAGGTCGTCCCTGCAAGCGACTACAGGCTGACCCCCAACTCGACCTCCTTCACGGTCGAGGCGACCGGTCCCGGTTTCATCGTGCTCACGGAGAGCTACGAGAAGGGCAATTTCCAGGTGAGCGTGAACGGCAGGAGGGTGCCCTATTTCCGCGTGAACCACGCCTTCAAGGGGGTCTATGTGGAAGCGCCCGGGACCTACCGGGTGAGTTTCTCGTACTGGCCGCGCGGCCTGACCGTGGCGCTTGTCCTCTCCGGTGTCGGCCTCGCGGTCCTGCTTGCTGCGCTTGCCCTGGCCACACTGGGCCGGGTGCGGAGACCGGCGCCGGCCTGACGGGGGCGCCAGATCAGAGATACGCGATCGCGGCCAACCGCTTGCGGTAGCGGCAGCCGATGGCTGCGGGCGAAAACCGCTTCTCAATCGTGGCCCGGGCGGCCGCGCCCATGCGCGCGGCCTCGGGCATGTCGGTCATCACCCGCTTCATCTGCTCGGCGGCGTGGGCGACGTCGGGGTCGGCCCAGGTGGATCCCTTGCTGTAGGGTCCGCTGTTCTCGGTCAGGGTCACGAGCTCGTAGCGCACCGGGTAGCCGTTGTCGCGGTTCAGGTATTCGGAGGTGGCGGACCAGTCGGTCGAGATGACCGGCTTTCCCAGGTACATGCACTCGGCGACCGCGAGCCCGAAGCCCTCCGAGCGGTGGAGGGAGACAAAGCAGTCGCACGCCGCCTCCAGCGCATAGACGTCGGCGCGGGAGAAGGTCTCATTGAGGACCACAGTCCCCGGCAGGTCGCGAATGGATTCATTTAGGGCCGCGAAATCCGACGGGTTTGAGTCGGCGTTGTGCACCTTGATGACGAGCGTGGCACCCATGGCACCGAGCCCGGACAGGCGGAAGGCCTCGATCACGGCCCGGGGGTTCTTGCGCGCCGTGTAGCTGTTCAGGTCAAAAAGGCAGAGGAAGAGGAAGCGGTCGACCGGGAGGCCGAACTTCGCGCGCAGGGTCGCGGCGTCGGCCGTCGGGCGCTCGAACCCGATCGAATGCGGCATCGTGAGGACGGGCATCGGGGCCTTCAGCGCAATCGACTCGCGGACAAAGTCGCTCGGGCACCAGATCTCGTCAAAGTGGTCGAGGGACGACATCCAGGAATCCGGGAACTCCGGCAGTTCCCAGGCGAAATACCCGATGTTGAACCGGTCCCGCATGAACTCGGGCCCGTGGTGGTGGTCGATGTCCCGGGCGACGGGAGGGTCGATGTGGATCACATTCGCCCCGTAGGGATTGGTGTCCTGCAGGCGGCTCGCGTAGGTCATGTCGCCCATCCGGTTCTTGCAGTTGAGTTTCAGGGGCACGAGCGCCAAGGGGATCGCCGCCGCGTCGGCCGCCCTCGCCATGCAGCGGGCCGACTCGCCGATCCCCAAGTCCGCGGTCAAAAACCCGACGATGTTCATTCCCGTGCGGGAATGCTTGCGACCGAAGTCCGCGCAATAGGGGCTCTCCCGCTTCGAGAAATCGTAGATGGCCTCGCCCGAGCCGGAGGTGATGGCAAAGAGCCGCACCTGGCGGTTCTTGTTCTGGGCACGGAAGCGCTGGATGAGCGGGAACCGGGACACGCGCGCGATCCAGGCAAGCGCGTTCGTCACGTCGGTCCCGAAGAGCTTCATGGTGATCTCCGAGCCCCGCTGGGCGTACTGGGGATCAAGGTCGATCGAGATCTCCCACGGGCCAGGGGCCGTCATGGAGACCTGGCCCACGATCTTCCCGTCCGCCAAGACCTGCAGGGTCGGGAATCCCGACTCGATTCCGCGCGCCGAGGGATGGGCCCGGAACTCGCCCTTAAGGACGACCGTCGCCACGTCCGCCACCGGCGGCAGCTTGATGACCGCGGTCTCGCGCAGCCACGCGGAGTTGGTCGCGAACTCGTCAAAGTAGAGCCCGGAGTACCTCGTGAAGCGCCGGGAGAAAGCGCCACCGTAGGGTGCCGAGCGTGGGAGCGTGGACATATTCAAGGGGAGAACATTTTCTGCCACCGGGCGAGCTCAAGCTCGATTGTGGGCTGTTTGGCCTGGACCGCGTAAGCGGGGGGCTCCTTGCGCAGGTGGAGGAGATAGAGGGCGGTCTTAAGGGCCTCGAGCTTGTCCGGGAAGTCGCGTGGCTCCGGCAGATACCGCATGAAACCCTCCACGGCATAATCGCGGCACACCTCAGCCGCCAGGCGGTAACGCCAGCGCCGGAAGAGGCGATAGCTGTTCTCCTCGTCGCGGCTCTTTCTTCCCGGGGAGGCGCTCACGTGATGGAGCACCCAGCTGGGGAGCGCGACCGCGTTCACGAGGCCGGCCTCGCTGGCCCTGAGGCAAAGGTCCACGTCCTCGCAGCCGTTCACGTAGGCCGGGTCGAAGCCGCCCAGCCTGCGCCACGTGCTCCTGCGGACCAGCATGCAGGCGCCCGTCACGGCGAAGGCGGGCCTCACGGGGAAGACTACGCGGACGGCGAGGGGAGGGAGGCGCCGGAGGTGCTCGGGTTTGCACTTGGCCTCGTCCACCTTGATCCCGGCATGGTCGACCTCGAGCGTCGAGGCATTGAGCTGAATGTTGCCGATTAGGCCCGCGCGCCAGCCGAGAAGCCGCAGCGTCCAGAGCATGGGAGGGAGCCAGCCGCGCTTAAGGACCAGATCGTTGTTAAGGAGGGCGAGGACCCTTCCCCGGGCTATCGCGGCGCCCCGGTTCGTCGAGGCCCCGAACCCTACGTTGCTCTCGTTTAGGACCACGCGGAAGGGCGCCTTTAGGCCCGCCAGCCACTCCCGCGTCCCGTCGGTGCTGCCGTCGTCCACCAGGATCACCTCATAGCTCACCCAGAAGGGGATCGTGGCCTGGAGGCTCGCTACCATCGCCTGCGTGAGCGCCAGGCAGTTGTACAGCGGCGTGACGACGCTTAAGAAGGGTCTAGACGAGGTCCGAGGGGGCACGGGTGCCACGTCTCCTACTCTCCGGAGAGGAGCCTCCGCAGGTATAGGGCGTAGCTCGACTTGCCGAGCCTCTCGATGTTGGCCCCGAGCTTCGCATCGTCGATCCATCCCTGGCGCCACGCGATCTCCTCAAGGCAGGCGATCTTTAACCCCTGCCGGTTCTCGATCACGTGGACAAACTCGGCGGCGTCCAGGAGGGACTCGTGGGTCCCCGTGTCGAGCCAGGCGGTGCCGCGCCCGAGGACCTCCACGTGGAGGAGACCGGCGTCCAGGTAGAGCCGGTTAAGGTCCGTGATCTCAAGCTCGCCGCGCTGGGAGGGCTTGAGGCCCCGCGCAAGCGAGACGGCCTCCCCGTCGTAGAAGTAGACGCCCGGGATGGCGAAGCTCGACTTGGGTTTCGCCGGCTTCTCCTCGAGCGAGACCACGCGGCCGTCCTTTGCGAACTCCACGACGCCGTAGGCCGAGGGGTTGGAGACATGGTAGCCGAAGATCGTGGCCCCCCTGGGCCTCTTGTTGGCGGCCTCGAAGGCCTTGGGGAGGTCGTGTCCGTAGAATAGATTGTCGCCCAGGATGAGGGTGCTGGGCGCCGTGCCGACGAAGTCCGCCCCGATCAGGTACGCCTGGGCGAGGCCCTCGGGCCTGGGCTGCTCCGCGTAGTCCAGGCGCATGCCGAGATTCGAGCCGTCGCCCAGGAGGCGCTTAAAGAGCGGAAGGTCCTGGGGCGTCGAGATGACGAGCACCTCGCGGATCCCGGCTAGCATGAGGGTCGACAGCGGGTAGTACACCATCGGCTTGTCGTAGACCGGCATGAGCTGCTTGCTCACGGCGATCGTGAGCGGGTACAGCCGTGTTCCCGAGCCTCCTGCAAGGATGATACCTTTTCGGTTCATGGGGTCGTTTGGGGCCATCAAGTCTTCCCGAGCCGCTCGCGGGCGTATTTCTTGCTCGTGATCTCATTGCACCACGCTCGGTGGGCGATGTACCAGTCCACGGTCTTCGCGAGCCCGCTCTCGAAAGTCTCCTTGGGGTGCCACCCAAGCTCGTGCTGGAGCTTGGAGCAGTTGATCGCGTAGCGGCGGTCATGTCCGGGCCGGTCGGCGACGAAGCTGATCTGCTCGGCGTAGGACCTGCCGTCTAGCCGGGGCACCCGCGCGTCCAAGAGCGAACAGATGAGCCGCACGACGTGGAGGTTGGACTGCTCGTTAAGGCCCCCGACGTTGTAGGTCTCCCCGGTCCGCCCCTTCCGGAGCACGAGCGAGATGGCCTCGCAGTGGTCCTCCACGTAGAGCCAGTCGCGCACCTGCAGCCCGTCGCCGTAGATCGGCAGCGGCTTCCCCTCGAGCGCGTTCAGGATCACCAGCGGGAAGAGTTTTTCCGGGAAATGGAAGGGCCCGTAGTTGTTCGAGCAGTTGGTCGTGAGCGTGGGAAGCCCGAAGGTGTGGTGGTAGGAGCGGACCAGGTGGTCGCTTGCCGCCTTGGAGGCCGCGTACGGGGAATTGGGCGCGAAGGGCGTCTTCTCGGTGAAGGCGGGATCCCCGGGGCCCAGGGTGCCGTACACCTCGTCCGTCGAGACATGCAGGAAGCGGAAGGACTCCTTGTCCTCGCTCGAAAGCCCGGTCCAGTGGCGCTTGGCCGCGTGGAGGAGCCGAAGCGTGCCGACCACGTTCGTCTGGATGAAGGGCTCCGGGGTGTCGATCGAGCGGTCGACATGGCTCTCGGCCGCAAAATTCACGACGGCGTCGATCTCGTGCTCGTAGAGGAGGCCCGCGACAAGGGACTCGTCGCCGATGTCCCCGTGGGCGAAGACGTAGCGGCTGTCGCCGGCCACGTCCGAAAGGTTGGCCGGGTTGCCCGCGTAGGTGAGCTTGTCCAGGTTCACGACCTTGCGCGGGAGGGTCGACTCGTCCCTAAGCATGTGCCGGACGAAATTGCTTCCGATAAACCCGCAGCCGCCGGTGACAAGGAGGTTCATGGCGGGCCGGTTTAGGCGGCCTTCCTCCAGGCCTTCAGGTCGCGCGCGATGGCCTCGCGGACGGGCGTCAGGCTGATCCCCACGCTTGCTAGCTTCGAGGAATCCATGACGCAGTTCGACCGGGGCGTCTTCGCGGCCGACGCCATGAATTCCCTCTCGTCGGAGAAGAACGTGAACTCCTTCAGGCAGACGCCGGACTGGCGGATCAAGTCCACGACCTCGCGTGTCGTGACCTTCCCCGGGTTCGTGACATTGTAGGTGCCGAAGGGGACGCGCTTTGTCCAGCAGGCGAGGGTGGCCTCCACGAACTCGTCCAGTTCGGAGATCGAGTTCGTCGCCTCAAGAAGCCGCGGGTAGCGCATGAGCTTGGTCAGGTAGTTCCGGGGGTTGTCGACCCCATCAAAGGGGATCCGGAGGCGCCAGACAAACAGGTTCGGGTGGCCGGCCAGGACCTCCTCGCCCAAGCCCTTCGTCCCGCTGTAGAAGGAGCAGGGGCTTGAGCGGAAAGTGAAGTTCGGCGGATCGAGCTCCGTGAAGCCGTTGCCGTTCGGGCCATCGCCGCTGTAGATGCAGCCGGAGGACACGTGACCCCAGGCAACACCCGCCTCCTCGCAGGCCCGGGCGATCGTCCCCGGCAGCACGGCGTTTCCGAGAAGGCATTCGGCCTTGTGGAGTTCGCAGGCGTCGACATTGGGCTTTCCCGTGTAGCCGGCGGCATTGATGAGGAATTCCGGGCGGTCCTGTACCAGGGCCCGGCGCAGCACGTCGGCATTCGTGTAGTCGACCTCGGAACGCCGCAAGTTGCGGAAGGGTATTCCTTTGCGCGACAGCAGGGCTTGGTATGCCTGGCCTACGTATCCGGTGCCTCCTAATAGATAAATCATCGAGTTGGGAGGGGTTAAGCCAATCGAAGGATTGCGCGGAAACAAGGGTTTAAAATCCAGGCTCAGGCCCCCCGGAACGCTATATATACGAGAATGGCCGTCAATCCGGCGCCATTGGCGCCGAGAGCGAGCCAGAAAAGGGCCTGCCGGGTCCTTCGGAAGCCCCCATGAAACACCTCGGAAGCCGCGATTCCCAGGCACGCTGCGGCGACCAGGAGGTACCGGCCGCTGAACGCCGGGATGTGGTCCATGCCCGGAGTCCCGAATGTCAGCCATAGGGTGAGGCCGGTGAAGGTCACAAGGAACGTGGCCTGGATCACGTTTGCGCAGGCCCACACCCCGTCTGTCGTGTCCCGCCCGGGTCCGCACCCCAGGATCCCGGCCAGAAACAGGAGGGATAATCCGGCGAGGAAGGAATGGATGCCGGGAGGTATCCAGCCGCCCACGTCGCCGTAGAGGGGCGACCACTGCACCGCCAAGTCGTGCACGAGAAAATAGCGAAAGGGCGCGATGAAGCGCAGAGGGTTCCCGAGGAACCACGCCTTCTGCACCGAGGGGGGCGGATGGCCCGCCTCGAACCATCCGGCCACGTTGACGTCGAGGTTTGCCCGGTTCCAGCCGTACCAGAGGGCCGCGGCAGAGAGGAGGAACACCGCGAGGCATGCGACCTTGGTTTTGCGAGAGCCGAAGCACGACGCGGGGACGAACCCGAGGCACACCAGGGTGGCGACCGCGGTCGGCTTTAAAAGGGTCACGGTGAGCCCGAGGAGGAAGAGGCCCGCGAGTTGCCTGCCGGCCGGGTGCCTTGCGGCGCGCAGGTGCCAGGCCCAGGCAAGGAGAAGCAGGGGAAGGGAGACATTGACGGCGTCGGCGCTCAGGGAGGCCGCCTGAACGACGATCAGGGGGCACGTGGCCACGAGGAGAAATCCCCGGTGGTAGCGCGGGAGGAGTTCCAGGGCGGCCACTATGGCGGCAAGGTAACCGGCGAGGTTAAAGAGACAGCCGAGCCTCTGCGCCGCGAGGGGCGACGCCGTGAACAAAGCCGCCAGTCGCATCCCAAAGGCCTGCAGGGCATAATTCACCGGGCTGTAGACGGCGGTGTTCGTGAACTCCACCCGGGCCGTCCCCGGGGTCTGGGCGCATTTCCTGGAAAGACTCGACCACGAGGCGAGGGTCCCGAAATCGTGGCCGACCCAGTAGGAATTCCAGAGGGTGTTGACGAAATCGACGTGGGACTTCGGAAGGATCCCTCCCACGGCCACGCTCGAGTACCGCTCGGCCCTCCATTCCCCGCGCGACACCTGGAGCGCCCTGAACGCGTGGCTCGGCCCATCGAAGGTTATCGCCGGCGGCACGAAAAGGACGGCCGCCATGCCAAACACAGCGATCGCGAGGATCGCCAGCCGCGACTCGACTCGCAGGTAAGCCTTCATGCCGGGCTGTGCCTCAGTGCCTCTTGTAGTCGCCCCGGCTAAAGGACTTCTCGAGCCAGACGTACATGCAGATGAAAAAATAGCGGCTGCCCATCTCCTTGATCTTCAGCTTGGCGACCCCGTGCTTGCGGTTGTGCCAGGAGATCGGGATCACGATCCAGGTGTAGCCCCGGACGATGGCCTTAAGGGGCAGCTCGACCGTCAGGTTGAAATGCGGCGCAAGCAGGGGCCGGCAGCCCTCGATCACGTGGCGCTGGTAGGCCTTGAACGCGTTCGTCGTGTCGTTTAGGCGGATGTTGAACATGACCCGTATGAACAGGTTCGCCAAGCGGTTCACGAAAAGCTTGAGCCGCGGATAGTCGACGACGTCCCCCTTGCGCAGGAAGCGGCTCCCAAAGACGCACTCGTTGCCCTCGCACAGGAGCCTCCAGTACTTGACGGCGTCCGAGGGCGAGTCGGAGGCGTCGGCCATCATGATCACGACGCCGTCGCCCTTGATCTGCCCGAACCCGTAGATGACCGCTCGCCCGAAGCCGTTTGGACCCGGATTCTGGACCGGCTCGAGCGTGGGGATCTCCGCCTTCAGGGACTGGAGAACGGCCCAGGTGTTGTCGCGGCTTCCGTCGTCCACGACCACGATCTCGTGCGGCACCTCCTCGCGCACGAACTCCTGATAGATGGCCCGCAAGGTCGAGGGCAGCGATTCCTCCTCGTCACGCGCGGGGACGACGACCGAGAACAGCTTAAGGCTCATTTAGAGGGGCGCTGAAATATCGAGCCAGTCGGGATGGGCCGCGGCGTGGGCTGCAATCTCCTCCAGGATGGCCGGGGCGGTGATCCTGGGCCTAAACCCCCAGATCCTCGCTGCCTTCGAGGAGTCGAGCACGATCCAGGGAATATCGAGGGCCCTCTCCGCGGGTTCGGAGGCAACAGGGTGGGCGCCGAACCGCGCGTCGCACCACTCTGTGAGCTGAAGGAGCGACGTGGCCGACGCTATCCCGCCCGAGACATTCACAATCCGGTCAGAGGAGGCCGTCTTCGGGGCATCCATCTGTGCCACGATGAGCGGGACCAGGTCGCTCGGGTGCAGGCAATCCCTCACCTGGTGGCCCTTGCCGCCGAAGCCGATGTAGGTGAGCGGCCGGCGCCGCAGGTGGCTGTTGATCCAGTAGGAGAAGATGCCCTGGTCGGGGCGGCCGAACTGACCGGCCCCCGCGAGGACGCCGCACCGGTTGACGAACACCGGCACCCCAAACGAGTGGTGGTACTCGAGGGCCAGGGCCTCGCTCGCGAGCTTCGTGGCGCCGTAGAGCGAGATCGGGGCCGTGGTCGCAAAGGACTCGGAGAGCCCGAGGGGCCCGATCCCGGGCGGAAGCGACGTGCCTAGGGGGACAAAGGCGCCTTTCTCGATGCGCATCGGGAGGGACGCCAGGGGCTCGATGCTGTAGACGCGGCTCGTGCTCAGGAGCACGATGCCCGCCCGGTTCCGCTTGCAGTACTCAAGCAGGTTCACGGTTCCGCCCAGGTTGTGCTCGATCACCTGCCGGGAGCTTGACCGGCCGTCAACTCCCGCCAGCACGCTCGGGTTTGCCGCGGCGTCGATCACCCAGTCGCTCTGGGGCAGGCCGTCCACGTCGCTCGTCGCCCTTGCATCGGCGTGAAACAGACGGACACCGAGGCGTTTCAACTCGGCGCGGTTTACCTCGCTGCCCGGTCTAATGAAGTTGTCGAACCCGGAGATCTGATCGGCGCGACCCAGGGCCACAAGCCCGCGCGCAATCGCGTTTCCCGCAAAGCCGCAGATTCCGGAGATCAGGATGCGCACGCCTGGGGTTTCCGAGGAGGTTACTGCTGCGGGGGCGGGGTAGCCGCGGCCGCCTTCAGCTTAGCGTCCTGGTAGGCCTTGCGCTGCTGGACGCCGATCTCAAGCAGGTCGCTCACGAGCATCCGGGCCTCGCGCTGCTCCTTGACCGCGGCCTCGGGGGTCAAGGGTGCGGCAATGGGGCCTGGGGGCGCGTCGGCCGGAGGGGGGGGCGGCTCCAAAACCTGGGCGGTCGCGCGGACGGGGGACTGGCCGGTCGAGGCGATCATGGGCTTCCTCATGGCGAGTTCTTTTCGGGAGCCATTCACGACCACGACCGCCGTGTCGTGCGCGCTGTCAAAACTGATGACGTGCACGCCGGCGGACTCTCCGCCCACGGGGATCCAGAGGCTCTTTTTGCTCTGCTGCGCGTAGACGCAGACCGTCACGTCGGCGCCCTCCGAGGTGGATCCGGCAAGCTGGTAGGCCTCCTGGGCTGCGGCGGCGGCAGATCCCGGCCCGGTTCCGTTGGGGGCAAACGGGGAATTGGAGACCAGGGTCGAGGCCACGCAAAGACTGGCGGCGCAGCCCAAGCCCGCCAGCGCCGGGGCCCTAAGGACCCGGCAGACACCCTGAAACATGTTCTTGGACCTCATCAACTCCTTGAGACGCTATGGTATCGGTTTGGATACGTCAAACCCGCGGTCTGTTCTGCCAGGCCTGCACGATCTGACGGACGGTCTCGCTGAGCGACTGGGTGATGTCCCATGCGGGGAAATGGTCACGAATCTTCCTTAGGTCGGAGTAATAGCATATGTGGTCCCCAATCCGGTTCTGTTCCACATAAGTGTGGACCTGGGCCTTACCCGTGAAGGACTCGACCAGCTTGAACGCCTCAATGATCGAGGTGCTGTTGCCCTTGCCCCCTCCCAGGTTGTAGACTTGGCCCGCCCGGGGGGCGGCGACAAACTCGGCCATGAAGCGGGCCACGTCGAGCGAGTGGATATTGTCGCGCACCTGCTTGCCCTTGTAGCCGTAGACCTTGTATTCGCGGCCCTCCAAGTTGCACTTGACCAGGTAGCTGAGGAAGCCGTGGAGCTCGACCCCCGAGTGGTTGGGACCGGTGAGGCAACCGCCCCTTAGGGCGCAGGTCGGCATCTTGAAGTACCTGCCGTACTCCTGGACCATCACGTCGGCTGCGAGCTTGGAGGCCCCGAACAGGGAATGGGTGGACTGGTCCACCGTGAAGCTTTCGGAAATGCCGTGTTCGTACCCGGCATCGTCGTAATCCCAGCGCGTGGCGAGTTCCTTGAGCTTAATCCGGTTGGGGGCATCTCCATAGACCTTGTTGGTGCTCAGGTAGATGAAGGGAGCCTCGGGGCAGGCCTGCCGGGAGGCTTCCAGCAGGTTCAGGGTCCCGACGGCATTCGTGTCGAAGTCGTCGAACGGGATCGACGCGGCACGGTCGTGGCTTGGCTGCGCCGCCGCATGGACGATCACGGAGGGTCCGACGGACGCGATGAGCGCCAGGACCCCGGCCCTATCCCGGATGTCGAGCTCGTGGTGGGTGAAGGCCGGGATCTCGCGCTCCAGGCGCGCCTGGTTCCAGCGCGTGTCGCCCTGGGGCCCGAAGAACACGGCGCGCTGGTTGTTGTCCACGCCGTGGACCGAGTACCCGAGCTCGCGGGCGAAATACAGGCACACCTCCGAGCCAATCAGGCCCGAGGATCCGGTCACGAGAAGCTTCTTCGTCATGGGCATTAGCTTGGGCGCAACTTAGAGCGGTTGGAAGCGATACTTCACCAGCGCGTACATCCACGAGAGGGGGTCGCGGATCATCGTGATCTTCTTGCCCTCCTTGAAGGAGCGGGAGTGGTAGGAGATCGGGATCTCGATCGGGCGGTAGCCGCGCCGCACGAGCTTGATCAGGAGTTCCCAGTCAAAATCAAAGCGGTTGCACTCGAGCTTCAAGTCCTTGATGCAGTCCCGCCGGAACACCTTGTACATGGTGAAGGGGTCGGTCAGCCACACGCCCAGGGCCGCGTTTATCATGAGCGTGAAGGTCCAATGGGCCAGGTTCAGGACGAGCGCGCGCATCTTCTGGTCATCGAATTTCCGCATGGCCCAGCCATTGTGGGAGTGGCGCGTCCCGAGGACGAAGGCCTGGGTGCCGGCCGCTATCGGCGCCAGGAGCTTTTCGTAGTCGTTTAGGTCGTACTCGAGGTCGGCGTCCTGGATGATCACGATGTCGCCCGTGGCGGCGGCAAGTCCCGCCCGGACGGCGTGCCCCTTGCCCTTGGGGGCATCCTCCAGGATGACGGTCACGTTCTCGCGCCCCCGGTAGCCGAGCACGACCTCGCGCGAACCGTCGCTTGAGTTGCTCTCGATGATGACCACTTGAAGCACGTAGCCCTCGATCCGCTTGGCGGTCAGGGCGTCAAGGGCCTCCCGGGCCGTCCCGATTTCGTTGTATACAGGTACGATGACCGAGACGGTGATCGCGGGCGAGGCGGTCAGGGCCATCTAGATCAGGGGCTTGGGGCCGCCGTCACGTTCGGCTGGTCTGCCTGGGGTCTTCATGCTAGGTCCAATAGATGGATTCTTTTGCGTCTCCGTCAACCCGCGGGGATCGGCCACTCTACAAAACATTTGGGCTCCTTGGGACAGGGGCGCTCGCGCTTCTCCTAGGGCTCTCGTTTTTGAGCGTTCCGGGGCCCCCGGACGCGAAGCTTGACGCGTCGTGGCAGGAGATGCTGCTCGTTGCGCGCTCGCAGAGCCTCCAGTTCGGAAGGGACATCATCTTCACCTGGGGCCCGTGGGGCTTCCTGTGCTCGCGCTTCCACTTGGGAAGCCTCGAGGCGCTGCCGATCCTCATATGGCAGACCGCCGGACAGGTGCTACTTGCCCTGGGGCTCGTCACGCTCACCCGGTCTCTCGCCCTGTGGCGCCGCTCGGCCTTCGTCGCGGCGACCCTGGCGTTCCACTGGCTTTTCCAGGACTCGGTCTATTTTGTCCTCATCACGCTGATCGGGATCTCGGGGCTCATGGCCAAGGATTCCACCCTTCTTAAGCTCGCCCTCTGGGCCGTCGTGCTCGGATTCCTGGCCCAGATTAAGTTCACCTATTTCTTGATTGCCTCGGCTGCGGCGGGGTGCGCGATCGCCTGCGCCCTCCTGCGGCGCTCTCGGGAGAACGCACTCGTGATCGCACTCGGATTCTCGGGCTCGGTGCTCGGGGCCTGGGTCGCCGCGGGCCAGACCCCTAACAATCTCTACCCGTACCTGCGGCGCAGCCTTGAGATCACCTCCGGCTACGGCGACGCGATGGGCTTTGACGAGTCATGGCCCGTGTTCCTCTGGGGCGCCGCCCTGGCGCTCTCCTGCGCGCTCTTCATATGGCGGCTGTGGCGCACGGGGGCCGACCGCGCCCTGGCCCCCTCTGCGGCCGCGTTCCTCGGGTTCACGCTGTTCGTGATGTGGAAGGAAAGCTACACCCGCGCCGACATGGTCCCCTTGGGCGGCCACGTTTTCGGCCTCTTCACCTTTGTCATGATCCTAGGGCCCGTACTCCCGGGGCTCCTGTTCCCGGGCAGGCGCCTTCACCCCTTCGACGGCGTCCTGCCCGTCTGCCTCTTGGGGATCGCCTGCTTCGACGCAGACTATTACCGCCAGGGCCCGAGGGTGGCTTGGGAGCGGATCTATGGGAACGTTCATGCCCTGGCTCGCCTGGGGTCGCTCGAGTCCGAGTGGCAGGGCCAGTACGAGACGGCCCGCCAGGCGGCCGAACTGCCTGCCATCCGGGCCGCCGTGGGCCGGGGCACGGCCGACGTCTATGATTTCAACACGGGGGCTGCGATCCTGAACGGGCTAAGCCTCTCCACGCGCCCCATATTCCAGGGCTACTCTGCGTACACGCCGAGCCTCCAGGGCTACAACCTGCGCCACTACCAATCGGCGCGGGCGCCGGATTTCCTGCTCTGGAACGATGAGAGGGTCGACAATCGCTATCCGGGCCAGGATGACGCGCCGCTCCTGGCGAGGTTGCCCGGTCACTATGATCCGCTTTTCACCGAGGGCGGCTATTGGCTTTTCAGGAAGGCGTTGTCCCTCTCAAAGGAGCCGCTCCTTCGCCGGCAGGTGCTGGGGCAAAGCGTGCGGCTTTCGGAGGAGATCCTGCTTCCCACGCCGATCGACCACGCGGTCTGGCTGGAAGCGGACGCGGTGCCCACGGCCCTGGGGCGCCTGCGCTCGCTCCTGTACAAGCCCGCGGCGCTTAACCTTGCGACCACCGATGAGGCCGGGCGGCGCAGCGTATGGCGACTCCTGCCCCGGACCGCCCGGACGGGGTTCATCCTCGTCCCGACTCTTGCGAGCGGGGGCGACCTGGTGGCGCTCATGCATGGGGAGGCGCGCTCATGGGTAAAGTCATTCCATTTCGAGGCCCCAGAGGGCCAGGAGGAGTTCTGGAGCCATATCGAGGTCAGGGTGTCCGTCCTTCCCTCGCTCCCGATCCGGCCGGCGCTCCCGCTGCCGTGGCTTGTCGAGCTGGGCCTGTTTGACCGTCCCCCGATTGACGTCACCTCCACCGAGACGCAGCAGGTGATCGAGACCGAGGGGGGCCGTGCGCTCCTCGTCCATGCTGATGGCCGCGTGGACCTTGCCGTGCCGGCGGGGGCCACGGGGATTTCATTTGGCTATGGCCTAAGGGACGGTTCCTACAGCGGCCTCGGCCACACGGAAGGGGTTCTGTTTTCCCTGGACGCGGTGGGGCAGTCCGGGCGGACCGAGCGCCTCTGGGAGCGCTATCTTGATCCCGTGGCCCGGGGCGAGGACCGGGGCACCCAGCACGTCGACCTGACCTTGCCCGCGGATCGGCCCCTTAGGCTCGTCCTGCGCACCGGCCCAGGCCCCCGGAAGGACTACCGGTGGGATTGGTCGTATGTCTCCGCGGTGCGCTTCAAGGTGCCCGGGGCGAAGGGGAACCCGTGAAGGACGAGCCAGGAGACCGCGGTTCCAGGGCGGGGGAGACCGTGGTCCTCTTGGTCTCGGGCCTCCTTTCCCTGCTCCCATACCTCGTGTACCGGGGGCTCTTCGCGCGCCTCTACTGGTTCGGGGACGAATTTGACCTCATAGACCAGATAGACCGTATGGGCTTCTGGCGCTGGGTGTGGCTCGTCTTTGCCGAGAATTTCGTACCGCTATTCAAGGTCCTCTGGGGCGGCTCGGTCCTCGTGTTCGGCGGATCCTATGCCGTCATGATAGCCTTGGTCTGGCTCACCCATGCGCTCAACGTGGCGCTTCTCGGGCGCCTCATGCGGACCTGCGGCCTGTCGTGGTCGGCGGTGTTCCTGGCGCAGATTCTCTTTGGCCTGACGTCCGCCAATTATGAGACCCTTGCATGGTCGGTGCAGGGGTCGGCGGTGCTCTCGGTCACGTTCCTCTTGCTGGCCATGGACGCCTTTTTTCGGGCGCGCCCGGCCTGGCGCACCGTGGGCTGGGTCGCGTCCAGTGCGCTCTCCTTCTCGCGCGGCGTCCTCACGGGCCCCGTGGTTGCGCTGGGCGTGATGCTCAATCGAGGGGAGGGCCCCCGCGGCTCACTCGCCGCGCGGGCCCGGACTGTGGGCCTCCTCATCTTGCCCTCCGTCGTGGTGGCCGCCTTGATCGGAGTTCTGGCCTCCGGGAATCACCAGCACATGAAGGGACACGGGGCGGAGGCGGCCGTCTACGGGCTTTGGTACTATTGCGCCAATCCCGCGCATTATCTCCTCTCGGTGGAATCCTACGGGTGGCACACGGTCGCGGCCCTTGGCCTCCTTAAGGTGTCCCTCGTCCTCTGGGCGCTTGCGCGAGGCACCGGTCGCGTCCGGGTGCTGTTCGCGATGCTGGTTGCATTTGAAATGGGCAACGCGGCGCTCCTTGGGATCGGACGCTACCACACGGGGATCCTCACGACGCTCGCTTCCCGCTACCAGTACGCCTCGCTGCTCGGCATCGCGCCGATGGTGGGCTTCTGGTTCTCGAGGATGTGCGGTCGGGTACCCGGCGGCGTGTCCGCGGGAAGGGCGATCGCGGCCGTGGTGCTCGTGGCGCTCGGGGTCACGATGGTGCGGGGCTGGGGCCCCGAGCTTGAGCCCTTCACCGCATGGCGGGGGACCGAGTCCCGCCGCATTCTCTTGGTCGACCCCGATCCCAAGCCCGATGCCGTCCCCGGAATACCGGGCCTAAGGATGGACCGGGCGAAGGGGCTGATTGAAAAGTACCACCTCCACTAGGGACGCTTCGGGGGTATATCCTTCGATGGAGTAAACCAGAAAAGCTCTTAAATGATCACACCTAGATTTTTAGAGCGAAGATTGAAAGCGCTATCGGTAAGACCTCCCAAGGGGTGCAGATCAGCGACAAGGTGGCTACGCGGTTGATAGAGATCGTGGAAAAGATTCGGCAGGTCGATGGGCTGATATCTGAGGTAGCTACGGCCAGTCGCGAGCAGAACGAG
>Ga0302267_10001966_pt1 | contig 25442 bp, 14 predicted proteins | sample III_Bog_E1_3_FD_194555 | JGI IMG/M metagenome (GOLD analysis project Ga0302267, IMG submission 194555) | Peat permafrost microbial communities from Stordalen Mire near Abisko, Sweden - III_Bog_E1_3 | ecosystem: Environmental > Terrestrial > Soil > Wetlands > Peat | place: Sweden: Abisko...
GGGGGACGCCCGTGAGCGCCCCGCGACCGGTCATCCTGCGGGACGCCCGAGAGCGTCCCGCGACGGGGGCTCACTCCCCCTCAGCTCCGCAATCGCGCGCCGCGTGCGCTCCGCCTCGACGAAGACCTCTCCCTCGTCGAAGAGCCGCTCACTCTGCTGGAGGTGAGCGAGGGCCTCGGCGCGGGCCCCCGCCCCTCCGTTTGCCAGCGAGAGCCCCCAGGCTCGGTGGGTGATGGCTTGCGCGAACGTGCTGCCGGCGGCCCCGAACGCAGCGGCGGCCGGTCCCGCGGCGGCGAGGACGTCGTCGGACCGGCCGGAGCTGGCGGCGCTCTCCAGCGCGAACGCGTCGAACCAGTCCGCAAACACCAGGCGTCGGCCCATCTCGACCATGATCGCGCGCGCCCGTGCGGTGCCGGCGGCGGCCTCGTCATGGCGCTGGAGTCGGCTGTCCGCCCACGCGACGAAGCCGCGGGCGACGAACTCGTAGACGCGATCGCCGGCGCGCTCGGCCGCCTCGACCCCGGCGATGAAGTGCTGGCGGCCCAACGTCACGGCGCCGGAGAAGACGTGGATGCCCCCGAGCAGGACGAGCGCGATGGCTTCGCTGGTCGGGCTCTCGATCCGGCGCGCCCGCGCGAGCACGCGATCACCGAGCCCCACGGCCTCGACGGCGCGGCCGCGCATGCTCAGAGAGACGCCCACGAAGCCGGCGTTGACGATCCACTCGTCCCAGCTCTCGCGCCGCTCGAGCGGCGCGAGCGAGGGCTCGAGGAAGCCGACCGCCCGCCCGACGTGCCCCTGCGCCATGAGCACTCGGCCCAGGGTGCCCGAGGGCAACGCCGCGAGATCGTCGTCCCCGAGCTGCCGCGCGGCAGCGAGGACGCGCTGGTAGTAGTCGACGGCCTGGGCGTACTCGTTGCGGTACCAGTGGCAGCGGCCCAGCCAGAAGCGTATGCCGGCGAGGCGGCGGAAGTCGTCGCTGGGCGGCTCGGCGGCCCCGGGCAGCGCGACGGCGACCGCTTCGGCGGCGGTGAGCCGCGCGAGGTTGGGGGCAGGATCGTCGCCATAGGAGACAGCGACCATCTTGAGGACCGCGTCGACCCGGAGCCGGCGCACCTCGCCCGTGTCGGGGCAGCGATCGAGGGCCTCGAAGGCCCGCTGGTAGTGGAGTCGGGTCTCCACGTTGGCGTGGAGGCGGTCCGCGGCGGCGCCAGCCCGGTCGAAGTGGGTGAACGCGGCGGCCCACTGCTCGCCCCGGAAGAAGTGCTCCCCGATCACGGCCGCGCGCGCCTCGCCGGCCGGGTCGGGCTCGACGGGGCCGGCCCCGACCATCCACTCCGCCGCGAGCCGGTGGCCGAGGACACGGTCGCGCTCGGTGAGCATCGCGTACGAGCCCTCGCGGAGGAGCCCATGACGGAAGGCGTGCTCGTCGTCGCGCAGCCCCTCTGCACGCACCAGCAGCTCGCTCTGGATCAGCCAGGGCAGCCAGCGCTGCCCGGCCTCGTCACGGTCGGTCTCGCCCAGCAGGGCGAGGGCGCCCGCGGCCGGGAAGACCCTGCCAAACACGCTCGCGGCACGGAGCAAGCGGCGCGGGGCAGCGGGGAGCGCTTCGAGACGCGCCTCCACCATCCCCAGGACCGTCTCGGGGAGCGGACCACCGCGGCCCGCGGCGAAGCCCCGGATGAGCTCTTCGAGATAGAACGCATTGCCGGCCGCCTGATCGACCAGGCGCGCAGCGTCGGCGGCGCCGATGCGCGTCTCCAGGGCCGAGGTCACCAGCTCCCGGGCGGCGCGGCGCGGCAGCGCACCGAGGTGGATGTCCTGCACCCCGCGCTTGCTCCACAGGTCGGGGAAGATCTGGTGGACCTCGGGCCGGGCCAGCGCCAGCACCACGAAGGGCTGGTCGTCGAGGTCCCGTAGCGCCTGATCGACGAGGCGGATCGAGGCGGCGTCGGCCCAGTGGAGATCCTCGAGCACGAGGAGAGCCGGACGCACCGCGCACACGCCGCGAAGGAAGTCGACGAAGGCTCGCTCGATCTCGGCGGCCATCCGCGTCGCGCTGCCACGCGCCGCGCGGAGATCGTCGTGGTCGTCGTCGGCGAAGGGCAGGCCGAGCATCTCGCCGAGGAACGCGCTCACGCGGCGCCGCTCGCGAACCGGCAGAAAGCGCGCGAGCTGGTCCCGGATGCGCTCGCGCCCCTCGTCCGCAAGCGTGCCCGAGGCCTGGGGGTATCCGCCATCGTGAGTCTGCCGGACGCCCATGGACTGGCGCAGGGCCGAGGCCAGCACGCCGAAGGCCGAGCCGGCGCTCATCGCGTCGGCGCGCCCCGTGGCGAGCCCGAGGCCAGGCAAGGTGGTCCGCAGGCTCTTGCACAGCTCGTGGCGGAGCCGGGTCTTGCCCATCCCCGGGGCGGCGGTCACGACGGCGGCCTGGGCGCCGCGGTCCCCCGCGAGCGTCTGGAGGAGCAGCTCGCGGAGCATCCGCAGCTCGCGATCGCGTCCGAGGTAGGGGCTGGGGCGACCGAGGAGCACCCGCGCGCGCCCGCCGATGGCCCGCTCCCCCCAGAGCGTCCACCCGTCGCGCTCGTCACCGCGCACGTCGAAGCGACGGTCGAGGAGCGCCTGGGTGACGTCGTCGATGCGCAGGACCGCGTCCGGCTCGGCGGTGAGCAGCTCGGCCGCGCGCTCGACCACCGGGCCGACCGGGAGTCGCCCGCCCGCCTCCCCGTGGCCCATCGCGACCGCGATGGGCGCCCTCGGCAGCACCGACCGCAGGCCGAGAGCGCAGCGCGCCGCCCGCACCGCCTGATCGGTCGCGCCCGCGGTGCCCGTCAAGGTCACCAGCAGAGCGGAGGTCCCGAGCTCGTCCACGCGGGCGCCCTCCAGGGCGCCGACCGCGCGGGCGGCCGCGAGCGCGGATGCGACCGGGAGGGCCGGGCGCTCGAAGTCGGAGGCCGAGCCCCCCGGATGATCCAGGGTGACCGCGACGACGGCAAGCAGGCGCCGCTCTTCGCCGGTGATGGCCGTGGGAGGCGGCGGCGGGGGCACGGAGTGGAGGACACCCGCACCGGAGGGGCCGAGCGCCTCGAGCGCGACGAGCACGGCGGCGCCGTCGGCAGGGCGGCTCGTCGGCTCCCGGGCGAGGAGGCGGGCCACCAGGGCGTCGAGCGCCGCCGGCATCGCGGGCTGGTGCTCGCGGAGGCGCGGGGCCTCGCCGAGCAAGAGCTGCGCGAGCACCGCCAGCGGGTGCGAACCGGGGAAGGCGCGCGCCCCGGTGAGGCACTCGAACAGCACCGCCCCCAGCGAGAAGACGTCGGCCCGCGCGTCGACCCTGACTCCGTCACTGCTCGCCTGCTCGGGCGCCATGTACCCGGGTGTTCCGAGCACGCCGCCCGAGCGCGAGACGCCAGAGGCGAAGCCCGCGAAGGCCATCCCGAAGTCGAGCACCCGCACCTCGGCGACCGCGCCGTCGACCAGGAAGAGATTGCTCGGCTTGACGTCGCGGTGCACGACGCCGATGGCGTGCGCGGCCGCCAGCGCGTCCGCAACCCGGCGCGCGAGCTCGAGGCTCTCTCCGACGGCGAGGCGGCCGCGGGCGAGGCGCGCCGAGAGGCTCTCGCCGACGAGCCACTCCATCGCGAGGTAGGGCTCACCGGACGCGGCGACGCCGTGGGCGACGTAGCGGACCACGTGAGGATGGCCGATGTCGGCGAGCACGCGGGCCTCCTGCGCGAAGCGCTCCAGCGATCGCGCGGAGCGATCGCGGAGGACCTTGATGGCCACCTGCCGCCCGGTCTCCACGTCGACGCCGCGGTGGACGCGCCCGACGCCGCCCTCGCCGATCAACTCCAGGAGCTGGTATCGGTCCCCCGGCGCCCCCTCCTCTCGCATCGCTCCCCGATGATGCGCGCTCGGCGACGCAATTCCAAGTTACCCTGGACACCCGCCGTGCCGCCGATCTCCACTTTCCCCGCTCGCCCACGCGTCCGCTCGTTCGGCCGGATGCTGCGCCGGGCCGCCGCCGGGCTCGTCGGGCTCGTCGTCCTCGTCGCCCTCGGGCTGCTCGTTTACCTGCGAGATCTGGACGGCAAGGTGCGCGCGACGCTCGGCGAGCAATCGGCGGAGCTGGGCGCTCGTATCGGCCGCCGCATCACCGTCGGCGACGTCCACGTCGCCGTCGGCCTGGCCCCGGAGATCGTGGTGCACGACGTCGAGGTCGGGCCGGCCGAAGGCGCCCAGGGAGAGCTCGCCGTCCCTGTCTTGAGGATCTCCGCGGTGCGCCTGGCGGTGGCCCTGGGGCCCCTGATCCGCTCGGGAGGCAGCGTGATCGAGGTAACGCGCTTCCACGTCGAGGGCCCGGAGGCCAACCTGGTCCAGAGCGCCGAGGGCCTCTCGACCGACGACATCCGCGCCCGCCTCGCCGCGGCGCCAGTGCGGCCGGCGCCCGCGATCACACCGCAGCTCGCGCTGCGCAGCCTGGCGATCACCGGGGGCAAGATCCGCGTCCACGCGCTCGGCGGAGAGACAGCCACCGACCTCACCGTCGCTCAGATCACGCTGACCGGGCACGACCTGACGCTGATCGCGCCCTCGCGGCTGTCCCTCGCCGCCGCGGTGCTCTCGCCGACGCCCAACGTGAGCGCCGAGCTGGACCTCGCGCCGGCCGCGGCCGGCCCCGGGCTGGTGGTCCGGCGCGCCGAGATCCACGTCGCCGCGATCCACCCCGGTGCCGCGGCGCGCTGGGCGCGTGCCACCGCGGGCCTCGAGGACGCCGAGCTCGACGCGGCTCTGGTGGTCGAGCCGACCACCACGGCGGACACCGGCACGCCTGCGGCGACGTCCATCTCGATCAAGGGCAAGGTCACCGTCGTCCGCGCCCGCATCGCGGGGGGCCCGCCCACCGCCGTCTCGCTCGGCGTCGAAGCTTCGCTCGACCCGGCGGCCGGTGCGCTCGCCGTGCCCTCGTTCGAGCTCACCATCGGCCCGGTGACGGCGCATGGCAGCGCGACCGTGCGTGACCTGGACGGCACCCCCAGCGTCGATGCGCTGTCCCTCGATGCGAGCGGCGATGCCGCAGCGCTGCGCGATCTGCTGCCGCCTTGGCTGCGGCGAGGTGGCGTCGACGTTCGTGGCCCGATCACGCTCGCCCTCCGTGGAGGTGGCGGCGCGGACGAAGTGCACGGCCACGTCGAGGTGACCGCGGGCGAAGTGCGCGCCCTCGGAGTGGATCGCGCCGGCAGGGTCTCCGAGGGCCAGCCGGCCCATCTGACCGTCGTGGCGACGCTGGCCATCTCACGCTCGGCGGCGAGCCTCAGGGTCGCGGATGTCGCGGTCCACCTGGGCGAGATCGTCGTTCGCGGCGACGCCGAGCTACGCGGCGTCGCCGGTCACGAAGAGGGAGCGCCGACCCCGATGCTGGAGGCGCTCTCGCTCGAAGCGACCGCGCCCGGGGAGGCCCTCCTCGAGACGATGCCACCCGCCCTTCGCCCTCCGGGTCTGACGCTCCACGGACCGCTGGTGGCCAGGGTCTCCGCGCGCGGGGTACCCGCCGATCTGAGAGGAAAGCTGGCCGTCGAGCTGGGTGGCGCGGCGGTCCGGGCCCGAGGGTTCACCAAGCCAGCAGGCGTACCGCTCAGCCTCACCGTCGAGGGCGGCGTGGCGCACCGCGATGGAGGTGACCCACACCTCCCCGCCAGCGCCGAGATCGACCGCGCCGAGCTCCGCCTGGGGACGGCAGCGCTCGCCGCGCGCGGCACGGTGCACGGCGCAGAGCAGCTCGATCTCACCTTCGAACCCCTCGGCGGCAGCGCGGTGGACCTCGCCGAGGTCCTCCAGCTCTTCCCGGATGCTGCCGCCCGCGTCGGGGCGGGCACGGGGATCAATGGCCGACTCGCCGCGTCAGGGAGGGTGCGGCGCTCCGGGGGCAAGACCACCCTCGACCTCACGACCACGCTACGGGAGGCCGGTCTCCACCGCGCGCTCGCCGGGATCTCCGGCACCGTGGACGTGACGGCGCACCTCGAAGCATCGGCGAGCACGGCCTCGGTGCACGCAGACGTCGATCTCACCCGTGCCATCGTCGACGTGGTGCCGGTCATCGCCAAGCGCGCCGGGCGGCCGGCGCACCTGGCGTTCACGGTCAGCCGCGATGGGGATCACGTGAGCGTGAGCGACGCTCGGGTGACGCTGCCGGGCTTGACCATCGACGGGCTCACCGCCGAGCAAGGGGCCGCCCGAGTCCATGTCGTGGTCGGCGGCGCGACCGTCGGGCTGATGCCCCTCGTCGACATGGTGCCCTTGCTCCAGGGGCGGCTACCGCCGTCGCTCGCGGGGGCGACGCTGCACTTCGGCCTCGAGCTCGACGGCGCGCCCGACGCGCTCGGGGCCGCCTCGCTGCGCATCCCTTCCTTCGACATCGCCGGCGGCCTGGGGCACCTCGCGGGTAGCGCGCAGATGCAAGGGCTGCCTCCGCAGGCCCTTCACTTCGACGTCAGCCGCGGCGACCTCGACCTCTCCAGCTTCGAGAGTCCCGCGGGCGGCGGCGACGTGCTCGCAGGCGTGCCCGCCGTCCGCTTCGACGGTCGTGTCCATCTCGATTCGGCCACGGCCGGGGGTCAGACGGCGCGCGGCCTCGACGCCGACGTCTCGTTCGAGCACGGGCGGCTCGCCATCGCCGCCCTCCGCCTGGGCGCCCTCGGAGGCACCATCGCCGTCGAGAACAGCTATCTCGATGTGGCGGGCGTCCCCGAGCTCGAGCTCCACGCGCGGGTCGAGGGCATCGATCTCGCGCGGTTCGCCGGACCCCGCGCAGAGGAGCTCCGCGGCCACGCCACGGGGGCGATCGACCTGCACGGCGCCGGCGCCGATCGGGCAACGCTCGTGCGCTCGCTGCACGGTGGCGCGCGGCTCGAGGTGAGCGACCTCCACGTGAGGGCGGTGTTCCCTCGACCCAAGATCACCGTGGTCAACCCGCACCTCGGCGAGTTGATGAGGAAGGCGGCCGAGAAGCACGCTGGGGAAGCCCGCACCCTCGACCTGCGCCAGGTGAGTGCCGATTTCGACGTCGCCGCTGGCAAGGCCACGACGCGATCGCCGCTGGTCCTCCGCAGCGACGACTTCACGGTGCGCTTCACAGGGACGATCGGTGAGAGCACCGGGCTCGCGCTCGATGGCAGGGTGGAGATCCCCGCCCACGCGATCGCCACCGCGAGTGGGCGCCGGCTGATCCCTCTGGGGCCGATCCCGCTCAAGCTGCGGCTCTACGACGACGGCGGCGGCCGCAAGCTCGAGCTCCTGGAGCTCGAGGAGACGGCCGCCGCGTTTCGCGGTTCGCTCTGGAACGCGGTCGGAAGTGCGAAGGAAGGGGCGCCGGCCCCCTCCCCCTAGCTCACGGGCAGGTGTTCGCGGTCCCGCAGCCGGTCCCGTCGGTGAACGGGCAGCAGACCGAGATGCACGCGCTCGTACCGGTCGTGGTGACCGTCGTCGAGCTGACGGTGCCCGAGACCGTGCCCGGGCTGCCCGTGGCAGGAGCACCCGTCGTGCCCCACCAGTCACCGAGCTTGAACCCGCTGTTGGCCGTCGCGCTGACATCCACGACGCCGTCGGCGACGCAGACCGTCCGGCTGGCCGCAGCGGACGGGGTCCCGCCCGCAACCGTGACGGTGCACCAGGCGTCGACGTTCAGCACCGTGAGCGCCACCGGGGTACCGCTGCTGCAGGCCGCGGCGCCGCTGCTGGAGGAGGTGCTGCTGCTGGAGGAGGTGCTGCTCGACGAGGTGCTGCTGCTCGACGAGGTGCTGCTGCTCGACGAGGTGCTGCCGCCAGTGCCTGCCGTGCCCGAAGAGCTGGTGCTGCTGCTCGAGGTGCTCGAGCTGGTGGAGGTGCTCGAGCTGCTGCTGGTCGAAGTGCCGCCCGTGCCGCCGGTGCTGGCGGTGCTGCTGCAGGCCGCGATGGCGGCCGCACTGACGAAGCCGAGGATGGTCAAGCCGTTCAAACGATTCATGAGAAGCTCCCTTTCAGTAGTCTAACGAAGCCCACTCTAGGATGGCGTTGCGCAACGCGCAACCGCCCCGCAGAACGGCCCCGCGAGCGAGGAGGCTTCGTGTACGCTCGTATCATGAGCAAAGCTTCGCGCGTGGAGGCGCGGGTCTCCATGCTGGCCGCGACCGTCGCCATCTCTCTCCTGGCACCGGACACCTGGGCCCAGGACGCCAGGGAGCTCGCCCGAGCTCGGGAGCGCTTCAAGGAGGGCGCGGCGAGCCAGGCCGCAGGCGATTTCGCGCGGGCGCTGGAGGCCTACAAGGACGTCGCCCTGGTCAAGTCGAGCGCCCAGGTGCGCTTCAACATCGCCTCCTGCGAGGAGAAGCTCGGCGACTACGTTCGCGCGGTCGGCTCGTACCGGCTGGCCCTCAGCGAGGCGACCCGCAGCAATGCCAAGCAGCTGGGGGAGGCCGTGCAGAGGGCGCTCGGGGACCTCGAGCCACGCATCCCGATGCTCCTGGTGAGCCGGGGGGACGGCGCCGCCGTCGCCGAGGTCACCCTCGACGGACGCCCGCTCGCCAACCCGTCCATCGGAGTCGAGTTCCAGGTCAACCCCGGCCCGCACGCAGTCGCCGCCACCGCGGCCGATCGCCAGCCGTTCACCGTCGATATCACGCTCGCCGACCGGGACCACCAGGTCGTCAACCTGGTGCTCAAGAAGCGCCCCGCACCCCCTCCTCCCCTTGCCCCCATCGTGGCGGTGATCCACGAGGAGCTGCCGCCCGAGCCTCCTCCGCCGCCCCGCGTCAACCGGAGCCTGCGGACCGCCGGCTTCGTGACGGGGGGTGTCGGCGTGGTGGGCTTGGTGGTCTCGGGCGTCTTCTTCGGCATGCGCCAGAGCGCCATCTCCACGCTCAACGGCGAGTGTGGGACCACCATGATGAACTGCCCGGCCAGCGCCCTCGGGACGAGGAACAGTGGCGCCAGCGACGCCACCATCTCCACGGCCATGTTCGTCACCGGGCTCGCGCTGGCTGCCACCGGCGGGGTCCTGGTCTACGTCTCGATGCGGCCAAAGGCGCCCAAGCCCGCCGCCGGGCTGATGCTCACCCCGGGCGGCGCCGCGTTCCAAGCCGCGTTCTGAGCGGAGGCTCGTCGGGGACCTCGCGACGGGTCTCGGTCGTGGCGTCGCGGAGCGCGCTCGCGCGCTCCGCAGGATGACCGGCTGGAGCCGGAGCGCCCCTCGGCGGCCTCGGTCGGGTCAGTCCCAGCTCACGGCCTTGGTGAACGGGCACGCGCAGGTCGTGGCGACCTCCCCTGCCTGGCTGCCGCTGTAGCCCCAGCAGGGTGCGGTGCACGTCGTCCCCGAAGTATTGCCGAAGCACACGAAGGTCGGCGGCGAGCTGCTGCACTCCCACCCGTCCGAGCAGTAGGCCGCGGTCTTGCCAATCGAGATGGCGTACGCGGTGCAGGCTTCGAGCGCGGTGACGGAGTTGAACGTCGACGCCGGGTTGCAGTCGTAGAAGTTCTGCCCCTCGCCGTTCATGTGCGTGGTCTGGCAGCTCGTGCCGCAGCAGGTCGACGTCGTGCACTCGCAGCCGTTGCCGGCGCTGCCGTCGCAGTTGCTGAATCCGCTGTTGCAGGCGATGCCGCAGGTGCTGGCCGTGCACTTGGCGGTGGCGTTGGCGGCGGCGCTGCACACCGTGCCGCAGCCGCCGCAGTTGCTGGGATCCGTGGCGATCGTGGACTCGCAGCCGTTGGAGCTCAGGTGGTCACAGTCCTTCAGCCCGGCGCCGCAGGCGGTGCACAGCGACGAGGAGCAATACTGCGAGGTGGTGCAGGCGTTGGCGCAGGTCCCGCAGTGGTTGTCGTCGGTGGTGGTGTTGACCTCGCAGCCGTCGACGGGGTTCATGTCGCAGTCGGCGGTGCCGGCAGTGCAGCTGCTCACGCACATGCCGTTGGAGCACAGGGTGAGACCGCTGCACACGGTGCCGCACCCCCCGCAGTTGGCGTTGCTGGTGTTGGTGTTGGTCTCGCAGCCGTTGGCGGCATTGCCGTCGCAGTTGCCCCAGCCGGCGTTGCACGCGCCGAGCGTGCAGGTCTCGCCGGGGCAGGTGCTCGCTGCGTTGGCCAGCGCGCAGACCGTGCCGCAGGCGCCGCAGTCGGCCACGGTGCTGAGCGACTGCTCGCAGCCGTTGTTCTTGTTGCCGTCGCAGTCGCCGAAGCCGGCGGTGCACACCGGGGCGCAGGCGCCCGCCGCGCACGAGGTGGTGCCGTTGGCGTTGCTGCAGGCGACGCCGCACGCGCCGCAGTTGGTGACGGTGTTGAGGGGCGTCTCGCAGCCGTTGGCCGGGTTCAGGTCGCAGTCGGCGAACCCCGCCTTGCAGGAGGTGATGACGCAGGAGCTGGTCTGGCAGGCGGTGTTGGCATTGGGGAGCGAGCAGACCGCGCCGCACGCGCCGCAGTTCGTGAGGCTGGTGGTGGTGTTGGTCTCGCAGCCGTTGGTCTTGTTGCCGTCGCAGTCCCCGAAACCGGTCGCGCAGACCGGCGCGCAGAGACCGCCACCGCAGGAGGTGGTGCCGTTGGCGTTGCTGCAGGTGGTGCCGCAGGTGCCGCAGTTGGTCAGGCTGGTGCCGGTGTTGGTCTCGCAGCCGTTGGCGTACTGCCCGTCGCAGTCCTTGAACGGCGCGGTGCACGATCCGACCGCGCAGGTGGTGCCGCTGCAGGTGGGCGTGCCGTTGAGGACCGCGCACACGTTGGTGCAGGAGCCGCAGGCGTTGACGTTGTTGGTGGTGGCGGTCTCGCAGCCGTTGGCGGCGTTCGCGTCGCAGTTGCCATACCCCGCCGCGCAGGCCACCGAGCACGAGCCGCCCGAGCAGGTCGGCGAGTCGTGGGCGGTGCTGCACGCGGCGTTGCACGAGCCGCAGTCGAGGGTGTTGGTCCCGGTGTTGGTCTCGCAGCCGTTGGCCGCGATGCCGTCGCAGTCGGCGTAGCTGCCGGTGCAGCCGGTGAGCTGGCAGGTGCCCGTCGCGCACGACGAGGTGCCGTTGGCGAGCGCGCAGGTGACCCCGCACCCGCCGCAGTTGCCGCTGGTCTTGAGGTTGGTCTCGCAGCCGTTCGCGGCGTTGCCGTCGCAGTCCGCGAAGCCCGGGTTGCACGAGGCCACCGTGCAGTGGCTGGCGGTGCACCCCGCGGTGCCGTTGGCGACGAAGCAGGCCAGCCCGCACCCGCCGCAGTTCTGGGGGCTCGTGGTGGTGTCGGTCTCGCACCCGTTGGCGGGGTTGCCGTCGCAGTCGCCCCTGCCGGGCTGGCAGCTCGACACGCCGCAGACGCTGCTGTTGCAGGCAGGGGTCCCGCCGGCGACCGGGCAGGCGTGGCCGCAGCTCGCGCAGTTGTTGACGTTGTTGGTGGTGTTCACCTCGCAGCCGTTGGCGACGTTCATGTCGCAGTCGGCGAAGCCGGAGGCGCAGGCGATGGCGCAGTGGCCGCCCGCGCAGCTCGGCGTGCCGTTGTTGGCGCTGCACGCCGCACCGCAGGAGCCGCAGTTGGGCACGCTGGTACCGAGGTTGACCTCGCAGCCGTTGGAGGCGACGCCGTCGCAATCGGCGAAGCCCGCGCTGCAGCTGACGACGGTGCACGCGCCGTTGGAGCACCCGGCCGTCGCGTTGGCGAGGTTGCACACGGTCCCGCAGCCGCCGCAGTTGTTGGGATCGGTGTGGACGTTGACCTCGCAGCCGTCGCTGGCCATCAGGTTGCAGTCCTCGAACGGGACCACGCACATCCCGACGGCGCAGGCCCCTCCCGTGCACGCGGGGCTCGCGTTGGGGACCGAGCAGACGTGGGCGCACGACCCGCAGTTGGTCGGGTCGGTGCCGGTGTTGACCTCGCAGCCGTCGCCGGCCGCCTTGTCGCAATCGGCGAAGCCCGGGTTGCAGCTCGCGATGGTGCACGAGCCGGCGGCGCAGCCATTGACGGCATTGGCCAGCGCGCAAGCGTTCCCGCAGCCGCCGCAGTTGGGGGGGCTGGTCTGGGTGTTGGCCTCGCACCCGTTGGCGGGGTTGCCGTCGCAGTTACCGAAGTTGGCCGCGCACGCCCCCAGGCCGCACGCCCCGCCGACGCACGCCGGGGTGGAGTTGGCGAGGGCCGGACAGACGTTGGCGCAGGTCCCGCAGTTCATCGTGTCGGTGCCGGTGGCGACCTCGCAGCCGTCGGCAGGCATCTTGTTACAGTCCTGGAAGCCGGTGTTGCAGGTGCCGATCGCGCACATCCCGTCGACGCACTTGCCGGCCCCGTTGGGCGGCGTGCAGGGGGTCGCGCAGGCACCGCAATGAGCGGTGTCGGCCTGGAGATCGAGGCACTGGCCATTGCAGCAAGTCCGCCCGGTCGCGCAGGCTTGTTCGCCGGTGCAGCCGGGGACGCACTGCGTGGTGGCCGTCTCGCAGACGGTTCCCGGCTGGCAGTCGGTGTCCAGCGCACAGCCCTGACAGGTGTGCGTGGTGGGGTCACAGGTGAGCACGGCCCCGCCGTCGACGCCGGTGCTGCAACTGGCGTCGGTCATGCACCCGGTGAGACACTGGTTCGTGGTCGAACAGTAGCTACCCGCCGCGCAGTCCGTCTGCTGCACGCACGCGACGCACATCCCCGTCGTCGCGTTGCAGATCTTGTTCGGCTCGTTCGCACAGTCGGTATTGGTGGAGCACCCGGTGGGGGCGGCGCCGCCGGTGCCAGTCACCGTGCTGGTGCCGCCGCCGGTCCCGTTGCCGAAGCCGCCGTACTCGGGGAAGCCGCACGAAGCGAAGATCGCCGTCACGATCGCGACGAGCGCGACCACCGATACCAAGCGCAAAGACCGGGCCATTGGAGGAGAATAGGGCCAACGGCCGACCAACGGCGGTCTTTTTGCGTGCGCCCCGCGGGGCAACCGCGCCGGCGGTCGCGCCCTCTGCCCTTGTGGCCACCGCCCCCCCGTTCGACCATCGCGACCCGTCGTTCACGACCGGGGGGCCGAGAGGTCGGGTCACATGCGGGGACAGGCCTCAACGATGCAGGCCAGCTCGGAAACAACACCAACAACAGCGTCGTGCCCGTCGCCGTCGTCGAGCCTTGAGAGCAATGCCAGCACCCTCGCCTCTCCGCCAGCGCTGCCTCGGTCGCGGCGCCGCCTGGACGCGCGCGACTCGGGCAGTGCTCCGCGTCGCCTGCGCTCTCGCCGCCCTCCATTGCACGCGCCCCCGCTCCACCCCACCCGTGGACGCGGGGGCGATGAGCCCGCCCCCGCCTCCGGTGCGCGACGCGGGAGCGGTCACAATCCCCCCCGAGAGCGCACCCGTGGCCCCCGCTCCACGGGCGCGCCAGTACCGCCTCGCCGGCGACGACATCGTCTTCGAGGACACGGCGACCGACGCGGACCTGGCGATCCTCGACACGCTCCCCCACCTCAAGACGCTCGCGTTCTCCCACGGCGTGAACGCGCGACCTCCCATCCGCGTCACCGCCGCCGGCCTCGCCCACCTGCGGCGGACCCCGCACCTCGAGAAGCTCTTGCTCGACGACGTGCCGCTCACCGACGACGCGCTCGCCCCCATCGCCACACTGACCGAGCTCCGCGAGCTGTGGCTCGACTTCGACGGGCAGCTCACCGACCAGGTGATGGTCCACGTGGCCCCGCTCAAGCAGCTGCGGGTCCTGCGCTTCTACGGGGCCCGGATCACCGACGCGGGGCTCGCCCGCATCCAGCACCTCGCGCGCCTCGAGGAGCTCCAGCTCGGGCGCTCCGCGATCACGGACGCCGGCCTCGCGGTGATCGCGCGCTTCACGGAGCTCCACACCCTCGACCTCCAGCACACCAGGATCACCGACGCCGGCGCTCCCCTCCTGGCGCGGCTCACGCGGCTCGAGTGGCTGGGGCTGTCGGGGACGGCGCTCACCGGAGCGGCCCTCGGCGCGCTGGAGGACCTCGCCGACCTGACCTGGCTCTTCGCGGAGGACACGGACGTCGACGACGCCTCGCTCGGCCACCTGCGCAACCTCACCCGGCTCCGTGACGTGTACCTCTCCCGCACCCGGGTCACCGACGCGGGGCTCGTCCACCTGAGCCACCTGCAGGCCCTGACCAACCTCAAGCTCGCGGGGCAACCCATCACCGACGAGGGGCTCGCGGTCCTCGCGGCCGCCTCGGCGCTCAGGCGCCTCGACCTCTCGGGCAGTCGCGTCGCCGCCGCAGGTCTCTTCCACCTGAGCCGCCTCGCGCAGCTCGAATCCCTCCAGCTCGACGACGTCCGCCTCGGCGATCGGGGCCTCGAGGCCCTCTGCAGGATCCCGTCCCTCCGGAGCGTCTCGCTCCGCGACGCCGGGCTCACGAGCGCCGGGCTCGACGCCGCGCGGCGCTCGCGACCGGATCTCCGCTTCGACAATGCCTACCCCCTCGCACCGTAGCGAGCTGTCATCGCGAGTGACCGGTGCTCAGAAGGTGAGCGCCAGGCCCCGCCCGGTGGCAGCCACCGGGGCCTTCTTCGGCCCCCCGAACGCGATCATCAGCCCCCCGCTCACGAGGCCCACGAGGCCGGCTGTCAGCGCCGCGTTGGCGACGGTGTCGAGCGTCTTCCCGGCGTCGACGGTGCTCGCATAGGCGGGGTCCGTGCAGCGCACGCCGCCGCAGGCCTGCTGCAGGTTCGAGAATTTGAGGTTCGAGGCGATCCCGGCCGCGGCGAACACGACCATCCCGACCGCGCCCACGCCGGCCGCGGCGAAGCCCCCGACGCGCACGACGCCGACCCCTGGGGCCGACGCCGGTGGAGGTGCCGCCGCGACGACGACAGGGGCTTGCGGGCGCTGCGCGAGACCGAGGGTGAGGGTCTGGGACTCGGCTGCCGCCACGGTGACCTCGCGCCTCACCGTCGGGCCGTCGGGCGGGCGGACCTCCACGATCACCTGCCCCGGCGCGACCGCCACGGCGGACCCGATCCGCTCCGGCGCGAGCCGGGTGCCGTTGAGCGTGACCTCCGTGCCGCGGACGAGGTCGGCGACGATCACCGTCAGCTTGCCCACCCGTCGCTCCAGGAGCGCCAGCTCGGTCGCCGCTGCGTCGCGGGTGGGGACGTACTTTGGGTCGGTCTCGGCGCGTGCCGTGGCCTCGCGGCTGGTCGCCGCCATCTCGTCGTACGCTTCGCTCACGCGGCCCAGCGCGGTCAGGCACCGCGCGGCCATGAGGCGGGCGTTGGGGCTCCCGGACACCTGGTAGGCCTTGCTGAAGAGCTCCCGAGCCTCCGCCAGCCTGCCCGCGTCGAAGAGCTTCTGCGCGCTGTCGAAAGCTGCGCGCGCGTCGCCCGCCCCGGCGACGGTGGTTGCGGGCGACGGCGGAGCTGGCTGCGCGAAGGCCGGCGCCACGGGGAGGAGCGCGAGCACGAGCGCGCCGTCGATGCAGGCAACGCGGCGCCAGAAGGATCGCTTCATAGATCGGCGGGACGCCAACTGGTGGAGCTCACGGGCGGCTGCTTGCCCTCGGGCCTGGAGGTCGACACGGCGGCCCTGGCGGGGCGCGAGCCATGCAGCTTGACGAGGGCCGGCGGCTCGCCAGCCGGCGTGTTGCTGGAGACGACCGGTGGCGCCGCAGGCACGGGGGATAGCGGGGGCGCGGCGCTCGGCGCGGCCGTGAGCGGAGACTCTGGAGGGGCCGCCGCGGCAGGCACGGCGACGCCCGGGGAGCTCCGCCCGACCATGCGTAGACCGACGAAAAGCCCCGCAGCGAGGAGCACCGCGACGCCGAGGCCGGCGGTGACCGCCGCGCGGCCACGACCTCGTGCGCCGACGGGGCGCGCCTCCCCCGCCTCTGGCTCGGTCCGCTCCGCGGTGGCGGTCGAGTTGATCGACGGGGCCATACGGGCGTCACGCGAGGAGCCGGCCGACAGCGCCGAAGGTCGATCGCCGGTGCCGCCGGAGCGACTGGGGCGCCCCGAAGCAACGGAGGACGGGGCGAGGTTGGGCGCCGCCCTGTGGACGCCGAGCTCGGCCACGAAGGCGGCGACGCCGCGCGCCGAAGCGATGGGCAGGCCGGCAGACTCGATGGCCTCCGCGAACGCGGCCGCGGTGGAGAAGCGATCGTCCGGCGACCGCTGCAGCGCCCGCATGCATGCCGCTTCGAGCACGGGCGGGATGTCCGGGCACAGCTCTCGAGGGGAGCGGCGGGTGCCGTGGAGTACATCGTTGATGAGCGAGCCGTCGTTCTCGGCGGTCATCATCCGGCGGCAGGTGAGGAGCTCCCACAGGACCACGCCCGCGGAGTACACGTCGGCGCGCCGATCGACCGCGCGCTGATCGAGCTGCTCGGGCGCCATGAAGGCCACCTTGCCCTTGATCTGGCCGGCCACCGTCGACGACAGGCGGGTCTCCGCGCGGGCGACGCCGAAGTCGGTGAGGCGGGCGATGCCGTCCACGCCGACCAGGATGTTGTGCGGCGACACGTCGCGGTGGACGAGCCGGAGCGGCTGCCCGTCGGCGCCCTGGAGCTCGTGCGCCGCGTGCAGCCCGGTGAGCGCGTCGATGAAGACGCGCAGCATCACGTCCTGGGGCAGCCGGCGGTCCTCCTTGCGCAGGGCGCGCTGGACGGCGTTGAGCGCCGGGCCCTCGATGTATTCCATGACGAGGAAGATGCCGTGCTCGTCCTCATCGACGTCGAGGGTCGACACCACGTTGGGGTGGTGGATGCGCGCCGCGAGGCGAGCCTTGTCGAGGAACATCGCCACGAAGTCGGGCTCGTCCTTGAGGTGCTCGTGCATCGCCTTGAGGGCGACGAGCCGCTCGAACCCGCCGACGCTCACCGTGCGCGCGAGCAGCACCGTCGCCATGCCGCCCGATGCGATCTTGCCGATCGTCTCGTAGCGGCCGCCGCGCAGGTGCATGGCTCCCACTTTACACGAGGCTACGGGCCCCGCGGCAAGCGCCGCGCGCGTGAGGCAGGATCGACGTGGGCTCGGCTGGTCGTCCAGCGGAACGGCCGAGAGCGCTCCGCGACACCAGTCAGTGCGCAATTCGGGCAACGAACATCGCGCCGTGGCTCACCGGCAGCGGCGCCGTGAGCGTCACGCCTGGCGCGATCTTCAGGCTGTCGGTGAACTCGCCGGCGAGATAGACGTCGTTGGTGCTATCGGCCCCGATCGCGGTGGCGTAGGCGCCGGCCTCACCGAAGCGACGGATCCATGCGACGTCGCCCGCGGTGCCGAGCTTCAACAGCGCGATCGAGCTGGAGCCGGGGGCGGTGATCGTCCACCCCTCGACCGTGAGGGAGCCCGCGAAGTTGGCGGCGACGACGGCCGCCCCCGTGCCGTCGACGACCACCTGAGGGCCGAAGTCCTGCGTGCGCTGGGCGAACCCGTCGGTGGACCAGCCGGGCCCGTTGAGGCCCCCGACGTTGCCGAAGGTCTTCACCCAGACGCAGCTGAGGTCGGCGAGCCGCACCCGGGTCACGAACACGTCGGCCGGCCCGATCGCCGTCACCGATCCACACCCGGTACCGGCATCTGCCGCCCCCGCGTCCGGCGTGCCTGACGCTCCGAGCTCGACGGCCGCGCCGCCGAACGCGACCGTGCCCGCGAAACGCCCCGCGACGACCGCCTCGGCGGCGTTGCTGTCGACCGCGATCGAGTCGACCCGCACCTGGGCGGTGCTGGTGTAGCTGCGGCCCCACTGCGGCTGCCCGGTGGCGCCCGAGAGCTCGAGCAGGATGCCGGAGCCCGCGGTCGTCCCCGGGAAGGTGTGGCCCGCGAGCACCAGGTTCGCGTCGGAATACGTGCCGCCGGCGAGCACGAGCCCGGCCTGGGGAGCGGCGGCGACCGTGTAAATGCTCGCGACGTTGCCGATCCGGGTCTGCCACTCGCTCGCACCTGCGCCCGTGTCGAGCTTGAACACGAGGCCGCTGGCGCCCGCATCGGCGTCCAGCCCGGCGTCCGGACCGAAGCTCAGGTTCCCCTGGAACGCACCGCCGACGTACGCCGTCGCGCCGGCGCCGAAGGCGACGGCGTTGCTCTGGGTAGGGGCCGACACCACCGGGGCCGACTCGTAGGCCTCCTGCCAGATACCGACTCCACCAGCCAGTCGCACCAGGAACAGCCCAAAATTGAAGCCGGTCGCGGTGTCCGCCAGCGGCGCGAGCGGCGGCGGGCCCTGGAGTGTCTGGCCGTTGTAGAGGACCCCGGTGAGCAGCGCCCCACCGTCGCCGTCGAGCGCCACGGCCATGCCGGCGCAGTCGAACCCCCCATACCTCACCGCCGTCGGCACGGGCGGCGTGTCGAGCTCGAGGGTGAACATGCCGTCGACGCCGGCGGCCAGCGACACGCCGGCATCCCCCTCCGTCGCGTAGAGATGCCCCCGCATCCCACCCGTCACGAAGACGTGCCCGCCGGGGCTCACCGCCATGCCGTAGGCCTGGTTGCTGCTGTTCACGCCGACCGAGGCGAAGCCGACGCCCCAGACGCCGCAGTGGTCGTTGTTCGCGCCGTCGCAGTCGAAGTCGCCGAGGGTCGTGCACTCGTCGTCGACCGTGGGGGTGACCTCGTTGGCGCACGAGACGCTGGCGTCGGTGCAGACCGCCTGTCCGTAGGCGCAAGCGCCGACACCGACCGTCCCGCCGGCCCCCGTGTAGCACGGCGCGCCGGCGGAACATGCCGAGCCATCCACCTCGCCGCTGGAGGTGGAGCTGCTCGAGGTGGAGGTGCTCGAAGTGCTGGATCCGCTTGCGGAGCTCGTGCCGCTCGCGGTGGAGCCGAGGCGGGGGTCGTACTCGTCCCACGCCTGGTTGCACGCGTAGATCGAGGATGCGGCCGCGCCGAACAGCACGCAGAGCAAGGCGGGGCGGATTCTGGAGCGCGCGGGAGACGCCATCGGCGTCGTGCGGTGGGTCACTGCGCCGACGGTAGCGCAGTCCGCGCCAGCCGGGAAAGGCGAAGCGCGCCTCCAGACTACTGCGGCCCGAGGACCCGAGCGACCTCGGCGGGGTCGGCCCCGAGCAGCCCGACCTTGAGCCCGGCGGCGGTGAGGCGCTGGGTCGCGCGGCCGTTGAGCAGCAGCAGGGTCAGGAGCCCCACGCACGGGATCAACAGCAAGATCGCGCAGACCACCGCCACGGCGGTGCTGTAGAGCGCCCGCGCCATCTGCACGGCGAAGACCGCGCCGGTGAGGATGACCGCGACCGCGACGACTCCGGCGAGGATCGGACCGCCGGGCACCTCGGCCACCGCGCGAGTGAGGGCGCCGGCGCTGAAGTAGGCGAGGACGACCAGGTTGATGTAGCGCTGGAGCCGGGCGACCTCGCGCAGCCTGTCGCGATCGGCAGGCGCGATCGCAACGAGGGCCGGGCTCTGCGGAGGCTGGTAGGGGTTCATGGCGTGCTCCTGCGGCGAGGGCTCCTCGGGCGAGGCGCCCACCCCTGGTATCACCTCGCCCGGGAGCCGCTCAAGGGCAGGCGCCGCGCCCGCGTTCGGGGGCCTCGCCTACCAGCCGTATCCCCAGCCGGCCGCGTACGGGAACGCCCGTGCCCGACCGTAAAAGAACCGCGGCGCGCCGCCGGCGACGAAGCCGCCGCGGACTCCACCCCAGGGCCCGCGGCGCACGCCGCCGGCGACCCAGACGTGCTGCTCGGCCTCGCCCACCGCCTCGGCGGACTTGAGGTGATGGTGCGGGACCGGCATCGTGGGCTCCGTGGCCTCGTCGCCCTGGGCCGTCGCCGCCGCGCGGATGCGGTCGGCGAGCTTCTCGCGCTGGCCAGCGTCGAGGATGCTCACGATGGAGTCGGTGAGGTCGATGATGCGCTCGGCGCGCAGCCGCGCCCGCTCCGGGACCTTGCTCTGGGGCAGGAAGTCCTCGATGGAGAACGTATCGCCCCGGAAGCCCTCGATGGCGGCATGAATGACCATGCGCTCGTGCTCCAGGGTGGGCGCGAGCTGGGCCAGGCCGTCGGCGATCTTCTGCTTCTGCGCGTCGGTGAGCTGGAGCTGCTCGCCGAGGGCGTCGAGCTTCTCGCCCGCCAGGATCGCGAGGCGCACGTCGTGGACGCGGCTCTCGATGGCGTCGGCGAGATCCTCGCGCTGGCTCGGGTCGAGCAGATCGTGGAGCTGGGCGAGGGCGGCGCGGAGCTCCCCGCTCGCGTCCTGGCGCGCGTTTGCGTAGCCGTTGACGAGCGGCTCGAGCGCGTCGCGGCTGATGGTGCCCATGAGCACCTGATCGGAGAGGCCCAGGAGCAGCGCGTTCTCCGCGTCGTCGACCTTGGCCTGAAGCGGCTCGATCCGCGCGCCCAGGGCCTCCACCGCGGACTCCTGCTCGGGGCGCAGGGTCACCTCGGAGAGCGACTCCCCGATGATTTGCACGAAGCCGTGCGGCGCGTGCGAGGGCGTCGGCGTCGGCTCCTCGTGGGGAGCGGGCTGACCGGCGAGCGCGATGCCGCCGACGACGGCGCTCGCCAGGCCAAGAGCAGAGAAGACGACCACGGTTCGAAGAGACAGTCGCATTGAGTTCCTCCGGGCCGGCCGTGATGCACCGCCTGCGCCGCGCCTGGTGTGAGCGCCGTGCTCACCCGGGGGCGGGAGGATCCCGACTTGCTTCCGGTCCGGGGACGAGCGGCTACTTCGCCGGCTGCTCGCTCGGAGCTCGCGTTCCCGGAGCGCTGCCCGCGGCGGCAGGGTGCCCCGGAACCTTCGCCGTGCCGATCGGTCCGAACACCGCGACCCACACCACCAGCCCCCACACCACCATCGGCACCACCGCGCCCACCACCAGCATCGCCAGGTGAACGGGCCGCAGCGCGGGCGACGGCGGGACCTCCCCGTGGAGGCCCGTGGGGCTGGTGTCGTCTCCCACCTGAGGGAGGTGGGGCGAGCCCGGAGCCCCCACCACGGCGACCTGCGGCATCGCCGACGCATCGCCGAGGATCCGCGCGGCGGCCATCGACGACAGCTGCGGCAGCGCGGCCGACTCCCCGGGGCGCGGGCGTTCCCCGGGATGACCGAGCACCTGGTCCAGGATGGCCGGACGCGCCAGCTCCGGGAACGACCCCAGGCGCTGCCGCGGCCCCTTGGGCGTGCCGGCTCGCTCCGCCGACTCGGCGATGGCCTCCGCCAGGTCCTGGCGGCGCATCTCCATGCGCTCCTGGAGGCGCTCGGCCATGAAGCCGGCCACGTCGGTCGAGGTCACCGACTGCGGCAGCACCGCCTCGAGCGCGCGCTGCATGTCGAGCGCGGTCTGGAACCGGTACTCGACCGCGGGCGCGAGCGCCGTCATCACCACCTGCGCGACGGCCGGGGGCACGCTCGCGGGCAGCGGCGGCGGCGGCTTGCCGGAGTTGAGCGCCCGCAGCGTGGCCAGGTCGTTCTTGCCCTCGTAGGGGAGCCGGTCCGAGAGGTAGTGGTAGAGGATGGTCCCGATCGCCCAGAGATCGGCTCGTCGGTCGACGTTCTTGCTGCGCACCTGCTCGGGCGCGGTGTACTGCGCCTTGCCCTTGAGCATCCCCGTGGCGGTGGCCTCGGCGCTGCGGTCCATGGCCTTGGCGATGCCGAAGTCGATGACCTTGGTCACCCCGCCGATGGTGATGAGCACGTTCTGCGGCGAGACGTCGCGGTGGACGACGTTGAGCAGGTTCCCGGCCTCGTCGCGGAGCTCGTGCGCGGCGTGGAGGCCGGCGCAGGCGTCGGCGGCGATGCGCAGGAGGAAGTGGATCGGGAAGGCGATCCCCGCGTCCTTGCACGCCGTGTACAGCTTCGACCAGGAGTCGCCGTTGATCCACTCGAGGACCATGTAGAGCGTGCTCGACTCCTCCCCCAGGTCGATGATGTCGGCCACGTTGGGGTGGCGGATGCGCGAGGCGATGCTGGCTTCGTCGAGGAACATGGTGCGGAAGCCCTCGTCGCTGGCGAGGTGCGGCAGGATGGTCTTGACGGCCACCAGCTTCTCGAACCCGTGCTTTCCCTGCACGCGCGCGACCCACACCGTCGCCATGCCGCCTTGCGCGTACGGGTAGAGCAGCTCGTACCGACCGTCGAGCCGGTAGCCCGGGACGAGGTGCGCCTGCTGCGGGTGGGAGGCGATCTTCTTGGCCAGGGGGGAGTCCTCTTCGCAAATGTTGCGGTGGCGGAGCCTGTCACGGGATACTGCGCCGCAAACCCCATGGCAAGAAAGCCCGAGATCGCGGAGCTCCCCACCCGTCTTTTGATGTCTGCCCTCGGAAGCGAGCGGCGTTACAAACGGATCGTCATCTTCGGCAGCATCGGGATCGTGGTGCTCGGCGGCGCCATTTACGGCATCGCCCGGACCGTCGACACCCGCGACACGGCGGCGCGGGAGGCCACGTTCGGCTCCCTGGGGACGTGCCTGCTCGGCACCGACCCGCTCAAGGACGGCGAGGCCCCCGGCACGCGGGTCGCCACCCTCAAGCTGGGCGTGGTCGGCCTCCCCCTCGACAAACGCGGCGCCAAGGTCGGCGACCTGGCCTGGCCGGCGAGCTGCTCGACGCTGGCCTACACCCTCGCCGAGCACTCCAGCGGCACCCCCCTGGGCACCGCGGCCGAGGCGCTCGGCAAGGCCCTCCGCGCCGATGGCGCCGCGACGGCCGACGAGCACGCCGAGATCGACAAGGTCTGGGCCGAGGCCGCCACCGTCAAGCTCAAGGGCACGCCCGCGCCCGACGCTCCGCAGCCCCCCAAGGTCGCGGCGCCGATGTTCACGGCGGCGCAGTTCCTGGCGCTGCCAAAGTTCCTCTCGGGCAACTTCTCGCTGGCCAACCTTCGCGAGGAGACGGCCTCGGGGAGCAAGCTCTACTTCCTGATCGACCAGAAGGACACGCCCGAGGGCCCGGTGCTCTGCACCGCCAACGCCACCGACGCCGCGGTCAAGTGCATGAAGGTGCCCGAGGCGGTGGCCACGCTCAGCCCTGGCCTGCGCCTGATCGGCACGGTCGAGGACATGGCCCGCCCCTTCTACTTCGCCGGCGATCGCGGGCAGCTCGGCATCTTCCCCCCGGACGGCAAGCACGCCATCGCGGCCAGCGTCACCTACGGGGCCTCGGTGCGGGCGGACGGGTCCATCTCGTTCGTCACCCGCAAGGAAGGCAGCAAGGAGCTGCACCTCGTCTACCAGCCGGCGGTCGGCGCCACCTCGGATCAGGTGGCGCTCCAGGCCACCGAGATCGACACGCCGACGCAGACCGGCCTGTTCTGGGACTGGCTGGTCTACCGCAGCCTCGCCAAGACGGGCGCGCCCTCGCACCTCTTCGCCCGCAAGGTGGAGGGCGCGGTCCTCAAGCCCTCGGTCGACGTGGGCGAGCTCGACGAGCCGGCCCCCATGGACAAGGCGGAGCGCGACCGCGAGCAGGTGAGCGGCTGCAAGAGCGACGACGGCCTGGTCGTGCGCGTGCGCGGGCAGAAGACGGACGCCATCGCGTTCTACGCGGGGGGGCGCTGGTCCGCTCCGATGAAGGCAGCGACCCACGGCGGCGCGCTCACCTGCCACGGGCTCGAGGCCGTCACGACGGTGATCGACCACGTCGCCGATCGCGACAAGGACCTGCCGGTGATCACCCAGGCCAAGTGCAACACCTCGGGCTGCACCACCACCAAGGTGGAGACGCGGCTGCTCCTCGCCGGGCTCGACATCGGGCCCAGCGACGCGGGCAGCTCGGTGGCGGCGGACGCGGGCGGCAAGCTGCTCTTCGTGTGGAACGCGGGCCCCGTGGGCGGCCTGCGCATGCGCCTCGGCGCGCCGGATCGGTTGAAGGACGCCGACGACGTGCTCCTCGCCGACGTGCGCGAGGAGAAGGGCGGCGCCAGCGTCAGCTCCATCGCGAGCATGCGGGTGCTGTCGACCAACACCTACTCGCTGGTGTTCCTCGGCACCACCGCCGGGGTCAAGGTGCTCCGGGTGGAGCCGGCGACGGGGAAGGTCACGCCGCTGCAGGGGACGCTGTAGGTGGAGGGGCGCCGCTCCCGTCGGGGAGCGGCCCGGCGGACCGCGCCCGGCACCAGAGGCGAAGGGCGCGGAACGTGCCGATCGCGGTCCGCACCATGGCATCCTGCTGCCCCTCGTCCCCGCCGAACGCGGCGAGCCGGGCGGCGAACGCCCGCCAGCGGGCCCCCGTCTCGTCGCCGTAGCCGTGAAAGAAAGCGGCGCCGCTCGAAGGGCCGATGCCCAGCGTGGCGTGGAGGTGCCGGGCGATGACCTGGCCGCCGAGGGTAGCGCCCTCGAGCACGTAGAGGCAGCCGAGCACGTCGGCGGGACCGTCGAGCTCGGGCAGCGCTTCGCACCGCGGCAGCAGCGCTGGCGCGGCGACGCCGAGCGCGAGGAGATCGGCCACGAGGAGCGGGGTCTTGCGCTCGGGCCCCGGCCGCGGTCCTTCGAAGGCGTCCTGCGCCCCCAGCCGATCCTCGATCGCCGCATAGAACCCGTGAAACTGCTCGACGCGAAGGCGGTAGGCGACGAGCGTCAGGGCAGCCTGCATGAGGTCGAGCTCGAGCTCGATGGCGTCGTGCTCGGGGCGCGTCTCCGTCCGGAGTCGCTGGTGGATGTCGAGCGGCGGCTTCACCGAAGCGCCTGGAGGTGTCTGCGTCGCCATGGCTTTTTCCACCGAAAGTCCCACACCTACTACCGACCGGTGCTGCGCGCGGCTCGATTGGGGAAGTGCCCGTCCGGCTTCTTTCCCTTGACTTCCCTCCAGATGGGCCGCGCCCCGATGCCGCTGGGCACGCCCTGCCCGACGAAGTAGTACTGGCCAGCGACGCTCGCCTCCGCCGCCCGGTATCCCTCCCCAGCATGAGCATGATCACCCCCTCGACCGTGGCCGCCCCCGTCCCCTGGGAGGGCCAGCCGTACAGCATCAAGCGGCACGGCACCACGCTCACGAACTGTGACGTCGAGCCGGTCCAGACGCCCGGTTGCGTCCAGGCCCACGGGGCCCTCCTCGTCCTCCGCCTCGCCGACCTCGCCATCCTCCAGGTGAGCGAGAACGTGGAGCGGTGGCTGGGGCGCTCCACGCAGGATCTCCTCGGGCAATCGGCAGTCGCGGCGCTGGGAGAGCGCGGCGCGGCGCGGCTCCGCGAGATCCTCGCCGGCGGGTCGACCGAGAACTGCCCGCTCTACGTCTTCACGCTCGACGCGCGGGGCGAGACCCCGGCGCTCGACGTGGTCGTTCACACCACCGGCGGCGTCGTGGTGGTCGAGATCGAGGCCACCGGCCGCGGAGATGCGGGGCTGCAGTCCGACTACTACACGCTCGTGAAGCAGGCCGTCGGCAGGCTCCACTCGGCCCGCACCCTGCGCGACTTCTGCCAGATCGTCAGCGGGGAGGTGCGCGAGCTCACCGGCCTCGACCGGGTCATGGTGTACCGATTCCACGAGGACGGGCACGGCGAGGTCGTCGCCGAGAGCCGCCTCGACCACCTGGCCCCCTGGCTCGGGCTCCACTATCCGGCGGAGGACATCCCCCGGCC
>Ga0302267_10001968_pt1 | contig 25440 bp, 16 predicted proteins | sample III_Bog_E1_3_FD_194555 | JGI IMG/M metagenome (GOLD analysis project Ga0302267, IMG submission 194555) | Peat permafrost microbial communities from Stordalen Mire near Abisko, Sweden - III_Bog_E1_3 | ecosystem: Environmental > Terrestrial > Soil > Wetlands > Peat | place: Sweden: Abisko...
TTTCAGAGCCCTCTTTCTCTGCTTTTCCGGATTCTTGCCGCTCAAATCTTCGTCCTTCGCACTACTTTGCGCCAACAGCAAAAAGCCCCTGAATGTCAGCTTCTCCGCGCGGAGAAGCTGACATTCAGGGGCTTTGCTCGTTTCAAGTGCAGTGAGCCTTAGTTCACGCCATCCAGCTTGATCTGGAAGTCGATGATTTTCTTCAGCGTCTCGTAGGGCGCGGTGGCCGGAATCTGGCGACCGTTGATCACCAGCGTGGGTACCTGGCTGATGCCGAGATCGGCGGCCAGCTTGATGGATGCGTCGACGGTGGCCTTGGTGTCAGCGGCATCGGCGCAGGCGGTAACCTTGGTCTGGTCTGCGCCGGCCTTGGCCAGAGCGCTGTTGAGGGTAAGCTGCGCGCCGTCCGGGGTGCCCAGTCCATCCTGGCCATCAAAGACGGCCGAGGCGAAGCTGAAGAAGGCGGTGCTGCCGGCCAGTTTGGCTACGCAAACGCCATAAGAAGCAGCCTTGACCGCAGCAGGGTGAATGGCGCCGATGGGGTCATTCTGGAAGACGATGCGGGCCTTCGGGTAGTCCACAACCAGCTTATCCATATTGGCCTGGGCCAGCTTGCAATGGGGGCACTGGAAATCGGCAAATTCGACGATTTCAAGGTCCTTGGCAGCCGAGCCGCGATAAGGGCCGGTGGCAAGCTGCTGGAGCTTGACGCGATTCTCGGCAAAGGGCTGTGCGCCGAAGGCGATGACCTGATCGGCTGAGATGATGTGCTTGCCGTCGGGCGCCACGAAGACAACCAGGGCCTGGGGCTGCTCCTTGCCGGTCTTGTCGCCGACAAAGATTACGACCTTGCTGATGTTTTCGATCGGCGTCTTGAGAATGGCCTGCACCTGCCAGACGCGGGTGTCGTCGTAGCCCCAGCTGGAGTGTAGAAAGCTGGCGACCGTCTCCTTGGAGGGAGAGGTAGCGGTAAAGTTGGCCGGGTCAGGCTTGGGAAACACGGGTGCTGCGGCAGGCGCCGGAGCCGACGGAGTTGCCTGGTCCTCTGCGGCCGGGACCTGCGTCTGGGCCGAGAGCTGGAGTGCAGGCACTGCAAAAACTGCCAGCACGGCCAAGCCCATCAGGGTGGCGCTGGCGGAACGAACAAACGAACGGATCAAGCGGATTCTCCTTCTATTACGGGAATACTCCCAGAATTAGCTTATACCTGAACTTTGACGGCAATGGGAAATCTGCGCCCCATGCCAAAGGACTTGGCGGTAACCTTCAGGACCGGTGCGGCCTGCTGGCGCTTGTACTCCGAGCGCTCCACCAGATGGACTACCTGTTGGACGAGCGCGGGGGCAAAACCGTGTTCGAGGGCAATCTCTTCCGGCGTTTCGTAGCGCTCCACATAGGCTTCGAGGATGGGGTCGAGCACCTCGTAGGGGGGCAGCGAGTCAGTATCTTTCTGGTCAGGCCGCAGCTCGGCTGAGGGCGGCTTGTCGAGGATGGCCGCTGGAATCACCTCGCGCTCTCGGTTCAACCAGCGGCAGATGGCGTAGACGCGCGTCTTTACCAGGTCACCGATGACGGCCAAAGCGCCCACCATGTCGCCGTAGAGCGTGCAATAGCCCACGGCCATCTCGCTCTTGTTGCCGGTGGTCAGCACCAGGGCGGAAAACTTGTTCGACATCGCCATCAGCAGGCACCCGCGGATGCGCGACTGGATGTTTTCCTCGGTCGTGTCGGCCTTCAAGCCCTCGAATTGCGGAGTCAGGGCGCACTGGAACTCGCCGAACAGGCCGCTGATGCCGATCAGCTCAAAGCGGATGCCGAGGTTTGAGGCCAGCTTACGGCTGTCGTCGATAGAGCCCTGCGAGGAGTAAGGGCTGGGCATGCCCACGCAGATGACGTTCTCCGCGCCCAGTGCGTCGGTAGCAATCGCGGCAACCAGGGCCGAATCAATGCCTCCGCTCAGGCCCACCAGCGCTTTTTTGAAGCCGCACTTGCGCACGTAGTCGCGGGTGCCGAGCACCAGAGCCTGGTAGGCGGCCTCGGTGTCGTCGTCGGCGGGTGGAGCAATAGTGGGCGCGGTGAAGGGGTCAATCAGAACCAGATCCTCGGCAAAGGAGGCGGCCTGGGCAATCAGCCTGCCCTGGCCGTTGAGCGCCAGGGATGAGCCGTCGAAGACCAGGCTGTCATTGCCGCCCACCTGGTTGACCATCACCACCGGGATGCCGTCGCGCCGGGCGATGGCGGCCAGCATCTGGCGGCGCACCGCGCGCTTGAAGTGCCAAAAGGGCGAGGAAGACAGGTTGATGTGGATGTCGGGATGCTGCTTGCGCAGTTCCTCCATTGGATCGACGGGATACAGGCGCTGCTCCCAGAAGTTCTTGTCGTTCCAGGCATCCTCGCAGATGGTGATGGCCAGCCGGTGGCCGTCGAGTTCAACCACCTTCTGCTCGCGCGCGGCCGCAAAGTAGCGCTGCTCGTCGAAGACATCGTAGAAGGGCAGGAGGCGCTTGTGCTGTTCGAGGAGCAACTGCCCCTTATCGAGCAGAACGGCAGCATTGACGGCGGGCTTGCCGCGGTCCGGGGGCGCGGGCAGGGCCACGCCAACCAGCACGGCGGTGGGCAACTCTCGCGTGGCCTCGGCCAACTCGTCGACAGCTTCGCGGCAGCGGGCCAGAAAGCTGGGTTTCTCAAGGAAGTCGGCCGGCGGGTAACCGCAGATGGCCAGTTCGGAAAAAACGGTCAGGCGCGCCCCGGAGGCGGCAGCCTGCTTGCTGACGGCGACAATCTTTTCGAGATTTCCGGTGAAATCTCCGACTGTGGGGTCAATTTGAGCTAGTGCAATCTTCACATACACAGTCTAGTGCAGAGGGGGCTGAATCGGCTGCCGAGGCACGCGCAGAGCAGACGGTCGCGCCGGCTGCCCGCCAAAAAGAAATGGCCGCCCCTGAATGGCGACCGTTCTTGCCGTGCAAAAAAGCTTTGAACTAAGACATCTGCGCCTAGGAGCCAGTACCCGCAAAGACCACTCCAACGGTGCGGAGGATGATCTTGAAGTCCAGCCAGATGCTCCAATTGTCGATATAGGTGACGTCGAGCGAAACGTAGCTGGCAAAGGAAGGGTCCTGGCGTCCCTGCACCTGCCACAGGCCGGTAATGCCGGGGGTGACGTGCAGGCGGCGCAAGTGGTTGAGCTTGTACTCCTTCACCTCGCTGGCGATGGGTGGACGGGGCCCGACCACGCTCATGTCGCCGCGCAGGACGTTGAAGAACTGGGGCAGCTCGTCGAGCGAATACTTGCGCAGGAAGTGGCCGAGCCGTGTGACGCGCGGGTCGTTGGTGATCTTGAACAGCACGCCGTCGCGCTCGTTCATATGCATGACGTCGGCGCGGCGCTTTTCGGCATCGCGCACCATGGTGCGGAACTTGCAGCAGCGGAAGACGCGGCCCTTCTTGCCGATTCTTTCGGAAAGATAAAAGACCGGCCCGGGGGAATCGATTTTGACCGCGATGGCCAGCAGCACCAGCAAGGGCGAGGTGAGGGTGAGAATGGTTGCGGCAAAAAAGATGTCGAAGAGGCGCTTGAACAAAAGTCCGACTTCCGGTACATGGCCGCAATGGAGAGGAATGGTGGGGAACTGGCCGATATACTCGATGGGGCTGTTCCAGGCCAGACCGTCATACATGTCGGGTACGACGCGTAGATCGACGCCGAGGATACGAGCCTGCTCAAGCACCTTTTGCACCACGCCCCGCTCGCAGGGAGAGGTGAAGAAAATTTCGTCAATAAACTGCTTGCGAGCGTGCTGAAATAGGGTGTCAACCGTGCCGACCACTTCGCCGGAGGCAGCGGAAAAAATTGTGTTGGTTCCTGCCAGGTCAATGAACCCTTTGAAGGTGTATCCGAGGTGGCGGATGCCCTCCAGATGATGCCGCAGCGCGTGGGCTTCCGGTCCGGTGCCGACGATGAGAACATTGCGCGTGCCCACGCCGCGGTCGTAGCGGCGGTAGAGCAGGATTCTGTAGAGCAGGCGGCGCACGCTCAGGGCTAAAGCCACCAGGCAGAAGGTAATCAGAACAATGCCGCGGGGGATGTCGTCGAGGTGCAGCAGGTAGAGCGCGCCTGTCAACAGCAGGGCAGAGGTGAGGCAGGCCTGCAGGCTGAGCCGCTGCTCGTGGAGCACGCTGCTGAGCCGCGCGGGTGTGTATAGGTTGAGCCGGCGGCTGGTCACAATCAGGGAGATGGTAAATCCGCAGAGCAAGGCCAACAGTATCCACATGGAGCGGCCATGGATCAGGGTGCCATGCCAGAACTGGCGCGCGTCAACCAGCACTCCTGTATCGAATTTATACAAAGTGGCCAAAACTGCAGAACCGCCAATAGTGGCAGCGTCGAGTACCATCCATAGCTTGGCGGTGCCGCGGGAACTGCGTATGCCCTCACCGGCGAGGCCGCCTTCCCAGTCGTGGGAGGTAGCCATGGATGCCGATAATCTTTGCCAGAATTCCGAAGTCGCCATTCTTCTTCCGTGAACCTCATGGATGATTCAAAGTATCAGGAATGGGGTTAGCAAAGACACCCGCAGGGGAGTTAGACAGATTGTAGGGTCACAGATAGTACATGTCGTTAGACCGGAATCAGGCAACCATTGGCTGCCTGCAGAAGCCTGAAAACATCGACCCTTGCGGTGTCCGGTTGGATACTGCAATCGCTTGTGCGTGGCTCGGCTTAGGCTCAAGGGAGAATCATTTCTGCAAGCCATCCTTCGAGCTGGAACAAGGGGAGAGGAAACCCGAAAGGAATGAGGCGATTATAGCACATCGACAAAGATTGATCCTGCGTCATGGAAACCAATCGGATCCAACGGCAGCACCTCAGTATCCCATGAACAGGATTACCGGGTTACGGGCCACTTGCAACAACATTCTCGCCTGAAGAAGGTTACAAGGTGATAAAACTTCTATGCCTGAGGTAATGAATAAACGTCCAGGGTTAGAAACTGCTGGATAGTTTCATCATGACTGGCCAAAAAACCATTGAGGGGCCCAAAATAACGAGCTTCGCCCTGGTCGAGGAACAAGACCCGGTCGGCCAGCCTCTCGGCAAAGCGCATGTCGTGTGTGACGACGATGCTGGTGAGCCCGAGCTGCTTCTTCAACCGCTCAATCAGGTCGCCCAGCCTTCTGGCGATCAGCGGGTCAACCATGGTGGTGGGCTCGTCGTAGAGCACCACCTCAGGCTGCGCTGCCAGTGCGCGGGCGATGGCTACGGCGCGTTTGCGGCCGGTAGACAGGCCGGCGGGCAGGGAATCGACCACATCTTCGGCGCCTACCAGCTTGATCAGTTGGTCCACAATCCGGTTAATCTGGTCTTCCTCGAGTCCTCCCTGTTCCCTGAGCGGAAAGGCGACGTTTTCCCGTACGCTGAGTGAGTCAAACAGCGCCCCGTTCTGAAAGACCATGGTGACGCGTTTTCGGATAGCGCGCAGGCCCTCTTCGTCGAGATCGTTGAGGACCACGCCTTCTACGCGGACAGTGCCCGTGTCTGGCTTGAGGAAGCCCATGAGGAGGCGCAGGGAGACAGATTTTCCCACCCCGCTGCGGCCGAGGATGCAAAGAGTCTCGCCGCGGTTGACTGAGAAGCTGACGTCCGATAGAACCGGCCGCCCATTAAAGGCGATGGAGACATGTTCAAAGCTGATGATGGGTGCGCCGGGAGGGATTTCGGTTGGCGGAGCGCTGCCGCCGGGATCGTCTCCGGGGTTCTGGCCGAGCAGGTTCGCATTGGAGTCAAGGTCAAACATCGGATTGCTCCAGCTTACCAGCCTGCGGTGAAAGTCGGGTTTTGAAAGGGCACGACTTCAGTCGTGCCGTAAGTGGCTCAAAATAAACGTTGGCTTTAGCCTCTGAGGGACGATTTCCCGCATTTTCGACTTTCACCGCAGGCTGTTATGGAATTGGCCGGCAAAATGCTCAAGCGCAGCGCTGAAATCCTCTGGCGTATTGAGGTTGGCGAACCAGCAGGAGGGCTCGATGCCGCTGGCGTCGCCGGCCGGAAGCTTGCCGCGCAGATCTTCGAGTGTAACCGTACAGACGGATTGACCTATCTGTTCGGCAGCCGCGTGAAAGGCGCGCAGGCAACTGCGATTGCCGGCGTTGAACGCGGTGGTTAGCGTCGGAAGAATCTCCCGGTCGAGCACCGCCGGGAAGCTCTCCACAAAGCCGTCGTTCGAGACCAGCGTTACGGCCGCACCAGTGCATTGCGCACGGGCAAGCAGAACGCGGATGAGCAATGGGGGCAACAGCGGCAGGTCTACCGGCACGAAGATCGCGAGCGGCGCTGAGGATTGAGCCAGCGCTGCGCAGATTCCGCCCAAGGGACCGAGGCCGGGTTCTGCGTCTGCAATGACGGGTGCAAAGCGGCTGAGTTCCTGTGCGCCGCCGACGATTTGCGGCTCCAGACCGGCGGCGCGCAGGGTTTCAAGCGCGCGCTCCAGCAGCGTTTTGCCGCCGAAGTCCAACAGAGCCTTGTTCAGCCCCATTCTGCTTGATCGGCCGCCAGCCAGTACAAAGCCGGCGGCCGCAAGCGGAAGAACTGGGGTGGAACAGCTCAGCGGGCCGCTTCCTCAAGGAAGCGGATCAGCGACTGTATGCCTAGCTCGAAGTTCTTCAGATGGAACTTCTCGTTGGGCGCGTGGATGTTGTCGTCGGGCAAACCGAAGCCCATCATGACGCTGGGCACGCCAAGATGGCGGTCGAAGTCGCCGACGATTGGAATAGAGCCGCCGGAGCGGATGAAGACCGTGTCCTCACCCCAGACCTCGTGCAGGGCGCGGGTGGCGGCCTGCACATACTTGTTGTTGACCGGAATCAGACAAGGGTCACCGGCATGGATCAGGCGAACGTCCAGTTCCACGCCCTCTGGCGCAACCGACTCCACGTAGCTCTTGTATTGCGCAAAGGCCCGTGTGGGCGTCATGCCGGGCACCAGGCGCATGGAGACCTTGGCCAGCGCCTTGGCGGGAATCACAGTCTTTGCGCCGGCGCCAATGAAGCCGCCGGGCATACCGTGCACATCGAGCGTGGGCCGGGCCCAGGTGCGCTCCAGCACGCTATAGCCGGCCTCGCCCACTAGCTTCTTTGAGCCCACTTCGGAGATGCGATAGTGCTCCTCGTCGAAGGGCAGGCTCTTCCAGGCGGCAAGCTCTTCGGGACTGGGCGGAATGATGTCGTCGTAGAAGCCGGGGATGAGGATGTGGCCTTCCTCGTCCTTGAGCTTGGCCAGAATCTGCGCCAGCGAGACAAAGGGATTGGGGGCCGCGCCGCCGTACATGCCGCTGTGCAGATCGCTCTTGGCTCCGCGCACTTCGATCTCGGTGTAGATCATGCCGCGCAAACCTACGCAGAGCGTGGGCAGGCCGGGGGCGAACAGCTCGGTGTCGGATACGAGTGCGAAGTCAGCCTTCAGATCGGCCGGCTTTGAAGCCACGTAGTCGGCAATGCCTTCGCCGCCCACTTCTTCTTCGCCTTCGAGCAGCACGCGCACATTCAAGGGCAGCTTGCCGTAGGCGGCCATCAGCGACTCGAGCGCCTTGACCTGCGCCACCACCTGGCCCTTGTCGTCCACTGCGCCGCGCGCATACAGATTGCCGTTGCGCTCGGTGGGCTCAAACGGTGGCGAAATCCACTCGTCGATGGGGTCGGTGGGCTGCACGTCATAGTGGCCATAGATGAGCACCGTAGGCTTGCCCTCGGCATGGAGCCAGTCGGCATAGACCATGGGGTGGCCTTCGGTCTCGATCAGGCGGCCATGCTCAAAGCCGATGCGCTTCAGATCGGCGGCCAGCGACTCGGCCGCTTTGCGGCAGTCGCCCGCGTGCTCGGGCAGCGTGGAGATGGAAGGAATGCGCAGTAGCGCCTTCAGATCTTCGAGGAATCTGGGATGATTCTTGAGAGCGTATTCAACAGCAGGTGAGGACATAAAATAACTCCCTTCAGACAGGAAGAGTATAGCCCGGTAGAGGCCGGCTCCGCATCGAATTGGCAGAGCTTTGAATCCGTGTCTTATTTTCCGGTAAACTGGAGCGCGGTTTCCGTTAGAGCATCCCAGTTATCTGTACGAAATGGAGCAGCGGGCAGGCCTTCTTGATTAAAGAAATTTGATCCTTCGGGGTAGTTGTCCCACGCATACCGCACCGCAACCGGAGCCGCAACCTTCGTGCTCTTCACAACCACGGTGTCGCCTTCGATCACAGCTTCGGCATCGACAAACATCCGGTCGCTGCCGGCAATCTGGAACCAGTGGAGGGTTCCTCCCTTTGCCAGCAGGCCGTCGCCGCTGTGCGTAAAGCGCAGACGGATGGCGCTGCCTTCAATCTTCATAGAACTGAAGCGCGGGCCTGAGTATTCCAGCTTTTTTGCATAGGTATTGGCCAGCGCAATCAGCGCCAACCGCTCACCGACAGGGACTTTGTTCTTCGGGTGCACGTTGTCAGCGTCGCCCACGTCGATGGTGACCGCGAGACCGGTGTGCGGCAAAGCGAGAATGCGCGCCTGTTGTTCGCGGATCACCGGATTGTTGCTTACATTCTTCAGCGCGGCCAACTGCACGGCGTAGAAGGGAAACTCGCCTTCGCCCCACTCCTTGCGCCAATCGTTGACCAGTGTCTCCATTACGTGTGGGTAAAGTTCGACGCCCTTGCGGCCACCCACAACCGACTCGCCCTGGTACCAGATGGCTCCGCGAATGCCGTAGGGAACGACCGGGTGCAACATGCCGTTGTAGAGCACGGTGGGCTGGTGCTGGTCCTGCACCGGGTCGCGCAGCGCGCCGTTGCTGGCAGCGCGGCCGTTGATGGTCTGCGGAACGGGAGGCGCCTGGGTGGTGGTGGCGCCCGGATGCGTCTGGTAGAACGCCTCGATCGCATCGAAGCTGTCGAGCATGGGCTTCAGCAGAGGATCGACGGCCATGGTTTCGCGCGGAATCCAGGACTGCGCCGTACTGGCTCCATAGGCCACCGTAAGAATGCCGACCGGCACCTTCAGTTCACGCTCCAAAGCGCGCGCAAAGGTGTAGCCCACAGCAGAGAAGCCGGGCGCATTTTCAGGCGTACATACTTGCCATTCGCCCACAGGTTCTGCTTCCGGGGTCAGGGCCTTGAGCGGCTTCACCGTGAACATGCGGATGTCCGGATGGTTGGCAGCGGCAATCTCCTTGTCCTCGTCGGTCATGCCGGCAAACGAGGCCGCCTTCGCAGAGATGGTGAAGACCATGTTGGACTGGCCCGAGGCAAGCCACACCTCGCCCACCATCACGTCCTTCAACACAATCGTGTTGGCGCCGGCGATGCGCATCTCGTAGGGACCGCCAGCCTGAAGCTTGCGCAGATGGACCATCCAGTGGCCGTCTTTGCCGGTGGTCGTTGACTGAATTTGCCCGTGGAGAGACACAGTGACGGCTTCTCCAGCAGCGGCCGTGCCCCATACAGGCGCATCCGTGCCGCGCTGCAGCACCATGTGATCGGTAAAGAGGCTGGCGGGCTTCACCTCAGCCACGCCGGAAGCGGAGGCGCACAGCCATCCACAGGCAACCAGGGCAAAAAACGAATTCTTCAATTCTCACCTCGGGGTACATCCGCTCATGGGCAGAACTTTCCGATAGAAAAACTGTTTCAAACGTCCAGACGAGGTGAATATACCGTTGCCGTTCCACGCCCGTCAATGGAGTGCGGCTGCAAAAGCCTGTGTGGATGGGCGTTCCGCCGTTAGCCGATATTGATCAGGCCCTCAAATAGAAGCGCCGTGCCCCATCCATTTCGCAGGCTTTATCGCGAAATGGGTGGGAAGCCTACACCCTATTTAAGGGCCGGATCTCTAGCGGGAGGTCTTGGACCGCGTCGGCCTGCTGGTTGGCTTGGTCCGTGCGCTGTCGCCTTTTGCCTTGGCCCCTGGCTTTGACAGTTGCGGCAGCTCGACCGCCCAGAACTTGGCATCGGCTGATTTGATGCGTTCGGCGGCGTTGATCATGTGCGTTTTGGCTGCTGTGGCGGCAGCCTCTGGGTCCTGGCGCTCGATAGCGGCGGCGATGGCCATGTGTTCGGTGCGCACCTGGCGTGCAAATTCCGCACGGCGGTCCTCGTTGGCGCGCGTCACTTTCACCGCTACCACCAGAAACTTGTTCAGGAAGCGCAGCAACTCGGGAAATAGAGGATTGGCGGTTGCGTGTGCGATGGAGAGATGGAAGGCCAGATCCTCGGCGACGGCGTCTTCGCCTTCTTTTCTGGCGCGGTCGATCTCGGCCAGTGCGCGGCGGATGGCCGCCATCTGCTCGCGCTTGCGGCGCTGTGCGGCCAGCGTGGCGATCTCTGCATCCAGTCCACGGCGCAACTCGATGATGTAGAGCAGTGACCCGAGCACGTCGTCCGAGTTGAGATCGATGCGGTAGGGAACGTCGAGTTGGTCGGCGCGCACAAAAGCTCCGCGGCCCTGTTTCGTATCGATCAACCCCTCGGCCTTGAGGCGCGAAATGGCTTCGCGAATCACCGTGCGGCTTACGCCGAAGCCTTCGGCCATAGCCTGTTCCGAGGGCAGTCTTGAGCCTTCAAACTCGTTGCCCTGAACTTTCTGGAACAGGGCAGCGGTCACCTGGTCGGCGAGAGTCTTGCTGCCGGTAATAGGCTGCGGAGCAAAGGCCGCGTTGGACTGCACCTGAGGGCGGGCTGCACGCGCTTTCTTCATCATCGGGGGAGACTCCAACTTGCGCGGAAGCGCGTTCGATCAAAAATACACTGGGAGCAGATAGATAGCAAAGATGTTGTTCCGACGATGTACCTTGTCAGGCGGTCTGGTTGTCCGACGAGTCAGGGGAATCTCTATTGATCCGGCCCTCGAATGAGGGCGCCGTGCCCCATCCATTTCGCAGGTTTTATCGCGAAATGGGTGGGAAGCCTGCACGCTATTGAAGGGTCGGATCAATAAAGGCGTCGCAGCCTAGATCCGTTCCCCATAGAACGCATTTACCAGCGCACCCCGAAGGATGCGCGCAGCTCGTCGATGGCCTCTTCGCTGAGCGGTGTGGGTTTGGGCTCGGTCATCAGCCACAGCCGCGCGGTTTCTACCAGCTCTTCGAGCACAGCCATGGCGGCGGCGGGCGAGTTGCTCCAGACGTTCGGCCCCAGCCGGTCAAGCAGGACGGCGCGAATCGGTGTTCCTGCCGCGCGCATGCGCTCGATCGGAGCGGCAACAAGATTGCCCACTGTCGCGTCACCGGGCCGATGGTAAGGAATCAGCGGCACGTGCCCGACCTTCATCACGTAGTAGGGAGTGATAGGCGGCAGAATGTCCTGCTCGTCCCAGACGCCGGCCAGCGCAAGCGCCACTAGATGCGTGGAGTGGGTATGGAGCACGCAGTGGGCTTCAGGGGCGGCTTCATAGATGCGCCGATGCAGCGCGAGCGTCTTGCTGGCGCGCTGGCCGCTGGTCTGCACACCGTCCAGACCAACCTTGGCCAGTGCATCGGGTTCAAGGAAGCCAAGGCAGGCGTCTGTGGGAGTGATGAGAAAGCCGTCGGCGAGGCGCACGCTGATGTTTCCCGCGGTGGAGTGGGCGTAGCCGCGCTCGAATAGCGACCGACCCACGCGGCAGATTTCTTGGCGAAGCTGGTCTTCTGTCATGTGGCCTCAGTGGAGAAGTGTAAACGCCTTGCGAAAGAAATCCGCAGCGCCGAAGTTGCCGGATTTGAGCGCGAGATGCAGGCGGCGATTGGTGGCCAGCGCACACTCGGCAGTACACCACGGCACGCCGGGATCGATCTGCGGGCCCACTTCAGCCTGCTGGATGCCGAGCGCCTTCATGCAGGCTCCAGCCGTTTCGCCTCCGGCGACGATGAGCTGGCCTGCGCCTTGTCGGACGAGAGCGTAGGTGATGGGTGCGAGCGCCTTCTCAACCAGCTCGCTGCTGCGCTCAACGCCCAGCGTGGCCTGGATCGCGTAGAGCGGATCGGGCTCGGCGGTGGTAGAGATCAGGACCGGCTCTTGCGGCTGTGCTCGCCATGCTTTGGCGGCCCACTGGAGTGCGCTTGCGACTTCAGCGCGCGGGTCCTCGGCCAGCCGGGGCACGTTGAGCTGGAAGACGCTGCCGCCGCTCTCTGCGAAGTTCACGAGCTGTGCATTGGTGGCCGCCGAGCAACTCCCGCTGAGGATGGCCTTGTGGCCGCTGGGTGCGGGCAGGCGCGCGGGCTCTGTGGGTGCGGAGAAGCCCCAGGCAGCAGGCAATTCGAGCGCGAGACCCGAGGAGGCGGTGACCAGCAGCGCATCCTTGAGCGCCACGGCGAGGCGTGCAAGATCGGCTTCGTCGAGTGTGTCGGCGATAGCGATGGAGACGCCATCTGCACGCAGTTTTTCAATCCGTGCGCGGATGGCTTCAGCAGATGCACTCACGACGTGTTCGTCGATCAGCCCGGTCCTTCGCTGCTTGCGTGTGTGCAACTGCGTTTGAAGAAAGCGCACCAGGTTGGCGTCGGTCATCGGCGTCAGCGGGTGGTGACGCATCGCGCTCTCGCTCAACAGCTGGCCGCCGACAAACAATTCCCCACGGGAGACGATTCGCTGGTTCAATGGAAACGCAGGCGCGACCACGCTGAACGCGCAGCCGAGTTCGTCCATCAACGCTTCGATAACCGGGCCAATGTTTCCTTTGGATGTCGAATCGAAGGTGGAGCAGATTTTGAAGTAGATTTGCAGCGCACCCTGCGCGCGGAGCCAGTGGCAGGCGCAGAGCGATTGCTCAACGGCTTTACTGGCCGCGATGGTGCGCGACTTGAGCGCCACCACGATGGCGTCGGCTTCGAGCGCGGCTGCAGCGTCGGGCACACCGATGACCAGCGTTGTTCTCATGCCGGCGCGCATCAGGTTGTTGGCCAGGTCAGTGGCTCCGGTCAGATCGTCGGCAATGCAACCAAGAATGGGGCGCGTCATAGGCGGAGGGCAGTGCGTGCTTCAGGCTTTTGTTGCGTCGGTCTTCGTGTGCTCAACAAACTGGCGCACGATGGAGAGCATGTCCTTGTCGGCTTCAAGCCCCAGCGCACTTGCGCGGACGCTTTCAATGCGCGAGGGCCAGCTGCCGACGATGTTCTCAATCGCTGCGTCGCGTTCGGCACGGACAAGAGCGCGAGCGGCCTTGCCACCCATGGCTTCAAGCGCGTCTAGGATGTCGCCCACGCGTACGGTGAGCGCGGGGAAGTTGATGGCAGTGCGTCCGCCGAGTTGGTCGCGTTCCGCCTCGGCCAGCGTGATCAGTGCGGCGATGGTGTTCTTGGGTGAGGCCAGCGCGACCGGCATTTCCAGCGGCACGGGGCAAACGGCTTCCTGCCCGCTGAGCGGCTCGCGCACGATGGACGACAGAAAGCTGGAGGCCGCGCCGTTGGGCTTTCCTGCGCGCACCACCACGGTCATCAGCCGGCCGCTACGCCCGTCGATGAAGCCCTTGCGCGTGTAGTCGGCCACCAGCTGCTCGGCGATGAACTTTTGTATTCCGTACGACGATTGCGGAACCGGAAGTGTGGCGTCGGTGATGACGGCCGGCAGTGGCAGGCCAGCATCGCCGCCAAATACGGCTACCGAGCTGGAGAAGACCAGGCGCGGGGTGTTGCCGGCCGCGCGCAGCGCGTCAAGCAGGGCTCGTGTGCTGTCGAGGTTGGAGCTCATGCCGAGCTCAAAGCTGGCCTCGCATTCGGCCGAGACTGCGCCGGCCAGATGAAAGACCAAGTCGAAGCGTTCGGCGGCGAACGCTGGCACAAGATCGAGCAGGGAACCGGTGCGCACGGTTACGCGTGGATCGGTGGCCAGCGCGGCGGCGGGCAGGTGCAGATCTGCCAGCGTGAGCGCGGTGACGGCGTTGCCGAGCATGTGGCCGCGGCCCAGCAGCTTGCGCGCCAGCTCCGTGCCCACAAACCCGGAAGCGCCGGTGATCAGAATCTTCATCGATTCGTCCTTCTTGCAGTGCGTGTCTATTGTCGGACGAGCGGGCAGGCTTTGCCAGTGATCTGCGCACATTTTGAGCGCTTGGGCTGGCGAAATTGCCATCAGGGTGGGCAGTTGGAGGATTCAGCCGCCTCCCAGGGCAGTGCCCCTGCGGGCTCTGGTAGCCTTGAAGGAGTGGCTGGGGGCAGCATAGCTCCGGCCGTTTTTTGTGTTTTGAAGGAGATCATGCCCCCGGTTCTGAACGCACAATCGATTACCAAGCAGTTTGGCGCACAGCCTTTGTTCGAGCGGATCTCGCTGACTGTTGAAGAGGGCGACCGCATAGGGCTGATCGGGCCTAACGGTTCCGGCAAGTCGACGCTGCTGGCGATTCTGGCCAGCCAGATGGAGCCCGACGAGGGCGAGGTGGCGGTGCGCAAGCGTGCGCGCGCGTCCTACGTGCCGCAGGACTCCAGCTTTGCCGAAGGACTGACGGTGCGCCAGGTGCTGGATGCGGCGCTGGCCGCCGCGCACGTGGACGAGAGTAACCGCGAAGGCCGGCTGCGCGAGATTGCGGGCCGGGCAGGGTTTGCCGATTTGGCTGTGGAGGCGTCGCAGCTCTCCGGCGGATGGCGCAAGCGGTTGGCGATTGTGGAAGCGCTGGTGGGCGAGCCGGACGTGCTGCTGCTCGACGAGCCGACTAACCATCTGGATTTGGCTGGGATCGAGTGGCTGGAAGAGCTGCTGGCCGGGGCGGCTTTTGCCGCTGTAACCGTGAGCCACGACCGCTACTTCCTAGAGTCCACATCGAGCCAGATTATTGAGCTGAACCGCGTGTTTGCGGGCGGAATGTTTCGCGTAAAGGGTAACTTTAGCCGTTTTCTGGAAGAGAAGCAGGCGTTTCTTGAGGCGCAGAGCCGCCAGCAGGAGAGCCTGCGCAACCAGGTGCGCACAGAGATCGATTGGCTGCGGCGTGGGCCGAAGGCGCGCACAACCAAATCAAAGGCACGCATCGATTCTGCCAACGCGATGATTTCGCAACTGGCGCAGATGGACTTCCGCTCGGCGACATCGACGGCAGGCATCGACTTTGACGCTACAGAACGCAAGACCAAGCGGCTGGTGGAGTTCACGGGCATCAGCTACAGCTTTCCGGCCAGCGAAGACGGCACGGGAGCGAAGAAGATCGTCGAAAGGCTGAACTTTGTGCTTACGGCGGGCAGCCGCGTGGGGCTGGTGGGGCCGAACGGCAGCGGCAAAACCACGCTATTGCGGCTCTTGCGGGGCGAGCTTGAACCCGATGCAGGCGCCATTCGCCGCGCCGATGCGCTCCGGCTGGTCTACTTCAGCCAGATGCGCGAGCTGGACGAGAACCTGACGCTGAAACGCGCGCTGGCTCCCGAAGGCGACTCGGTGATCCATCAGGGACGCACGGTGCATGTGGCGTCGTGGGCGGCGCGCTTCCTGTTTACCGGCGAGCAACTGAACCAGCCGGTCAGGAATCTCTCCGGCGGCGAGCGTGCGCGCGTGTTGATTGCCCGGCTGATGCTGGTTCCAGCCGACGTGCTATTGCTCGACGAGCCTACCAACGATCTGGACATTCCTACGCTGGAGATTCTCGAAGAGAACCTGCTCGAATTTCCCGGCGCGCTGATTCTGGTCACGCATGACCGCTACCTGCTGAACCGCGTGGCGACGACCGTGCTGGGCCTGGATGGGCGCGGCGCGGCCGGCCGCTTTGCCGACTTTGCGCAGTGGGAAGAGTGGATGGAGCAGCGGGAGATGGCCGAGCGCGAGGTTGCGGAACCGAAGTCTGCTGCATCGCGCACAAGCAGCGCAGCGGCTGCCCCGGCGCGCAAGAAGCTTTCTTACATGGAAGCGCGGGAGTTTGCCACCATCGAGCAGCGGGTTGAGGCCTCCGATACGCGGCTTGAGGCTGCACGGGACCGGGTGGCGAGCCCGGAGATTGCGACCGACGCAGCGGCCCTCGAGGATGCGCTGAAAGAGCTGGAAGCCGCCGAGGCGGAGAGCCATGATTTGTATGCGCGCTGGGCCGAACTGAGCGAGAAGGCCGGAGAGAATGCTTGATCGGCCCTAAATTCTGCACCGCGCCACAACTTCGCGCCGATTACCAGGTATAGACGTCGAGGATGGTGGGAGCGCCGGTTTTGCCGTCAACCACATCGATTCTGAGCACAGCCTCGATATTGCGGGAGTCGAAGGCCGGGCCCACGCGGTCGCGCAGCATTTGCATATAGTGCGGACTGGTGACGAACAGCGCGGCGGCCTCGGTGCCGTTGCGGCCCAGACCGGCGAGTACCACGACCCAGCCGTCGGTGGTGGAGTCGCGGAAGCGGCCGACGATGGCGTAATCGTTGGAGTTGGAGTAGGGCAGGGTGCGGTCGCGCTTAAATGTAGCCTGTGGTCCGCGGTTGCGATCGGCGATGCCTTCGTCTGGTTCCGGCGGAAATGAGAAGCGCAGTGGACGCAGCAGGCGCAGGGTCAGGTCGTTGTTGTAAGCACCCAGCAGCACAATCGAGTGCTCGCGAAGCTCGGTGAGCGGCGTTGCGGCCGAGTAGACCAGCTGGGTGGATTCTCCGGAACGGTTCACGGTGTTGGCCACCTGGGTGATTGCCGAGGCGATCTGCATGGAGACGAAGGTGTAGTCGATGTCTTTGTGGGCGGTGATGACGTCGGAGTAGCCATTCTTGTTGAAGACCACGCTGCCGGTGCAAAGGACGACATTGTGCTGATCGTGGAGCAGGGGCTTCCAGAAGGCATCGACGGCGGTCTGGGGTTGGACCGAGTGCTGACGCCACCAGAACAGCGAAACAGCCAAGGACAGCAGCAGGATGGCCGTGGTGGCGATCCAACCAGGGCGGCGGAGCCCGGCGAGCAGAGGGAAGCGGAAAGGCTGGGCGGAATGGGCCGCGGCCTCCGGTTCGACGCCTGGATTCTCGGCCGCATCGTTAGCCGTCTCGTGGTCTAGTTCCTGGTGGTGGGCCTCGGCGGGCTGAAACTCAGGCACGTAGGAGCCGGGGGGCAGCGCGATGCGCACACCAGAGTGTCCCGGGTGCTCGGAGTAGTAAAGCAGCAGCCGTTTGCGCACCTCGCCGGCGGTGTAGCGGACGATGGTGTCGGAGTTGGTGTCGTAAGAGGGGTGGCGGCCGAAGACCTCCACCCCCAGGGTGCGCTCCTTCAGGTCGCCGGCCCGTCCCTCGATGGTGTTCATCACAATGTACTCGAGCAGGGCGGGGTAGCGCTTGCTGTTGCAGAAGTGCGGGCTGGTGAGGATCTGTTGCATCTCGTGGACAATGGCCTGCCGTTCGTCGAACGGCAGGGGCCGGCCAGTCTCGCGGGTTGCGTGATCGATATGCATGATAACTGCCCCATGATACTCGCCCAAGGACGGTGCAGCAAGGAAAGAGAAGAAGGGGCCGGGGACGTTTGGCACAGGATTGTCTCTGTCTGCAAATATTTGATTCTAAAAAATATAGAAAAAGTGTCCGGATGCAAACGGTGAGTCACTTGTCAGTTGTTTGACCGGGGGTGCCTATTGGTCAGGCGTGTAGGGCAGAACCACGCCCGGCGCGCTGACCGTAGGCGAGCGGCAGCGATTCGCCCGTCCTCGGAGAAGGAATGCAATGACAAGAAGTGCCAGAATAATGACGCAGGCGCCGGCAAGGTGGGGCGTGCTTCTGGGTTCTTTGGTGTTCGTGGTTGCCATGCTGCTGGGTTCGACAGGCAGCTTTGCGCAAAGCGGCGCCGGCTCGATCCAGGGCACGGTCACTGACCAGACCGGAGCAGTGATTCCAGGAGCTTTGGTTCACGTTGTGAACCAGGGAACCAATATGGCCAACGACGCCACCACCAACAGCGTGGGCTTCTACCAAGTGCCCAGTCTGTTTACCGGTACCTATACGGTGACGGCCAAGGCGCCAGGGATGAAGACCTTCAAAACCTCGATCGAGCTGCTGGTTTCCCAGAATGCGGCGATCAATCCGCAGCTGACCACCGGTGACGTGACCCAGGAAGTGGAAGTGTCAGCCAGCACGGTGCAACTGACGACGACCGATAACGGAACCATCTCTTCAACGCTCGAGAATGCCCGCATCAACCAGTTGCCGATGAATGGGCGCAACATTTTGAACCTGGCATCGGAGTCAACGCCTGGACTGGGCAGCTGTAACCAGGATTCCAACGGCCAGTGCGCCAACGGTCTGATGGGTTACGGCATGGAATATGTGGCCGACGGCGTGACGCTGCAGGGACGCGAGTTCGGCGGCGGCCACGTGGGCCAGGCACAGTTCCCCGATCCAGACGCGATTGAGGAAGTGCGTGTGCAGACGACCGGCACCAGCGCGCAGTACGCCACGCCGGCTACCGGCGTGATCACCACCAAGTCAGGCACCAATGCGCTGCACGGAGCGGCGTTTGAAACAGCGCGCAACAGCTATTGGGGCGTGGCCAAGCAGCGGCAGAACCCCTCGAACTACACGGCGCCGCCTTACATTCGCAACGAATTCGGCATGTCGCTAGGCGGGCCAATCCGCATTCCCAAGGTCTACAACGGCAAGGACAAGTCCTTCTTCTTCTTTGCTTATGAGCGGTACTCGCTGGCCAGCATTGCCGGCGAAACGGCCACGGTTCCCTCTGCACTTTGGCGTAACGGTGACTTCAGCACCATGCAGAACAGCTCCGGCGTGCTGCAAACGCTCTACGATCCGAATACAACGCAATACACCGGCGGAACCTGGACTCGGCAGACCTTCACACAGGAGTACAACGAAGGCACGAGTTCCGGCCCAGCCAATTGCAACGGTGACGTCAACTGCATTCCGTCGAACCGCGAAAGCCCGACGGCGGCAATGGTGAACGCTATCTCGCCCTTGCCGAGCCCGCAGTATGCATCGGTGAATCCGCTGGTGCAGACCAACCTGAACGCCGACAACCCGACGGAGCTGCGTGCGCCTACCTACACGTTCCGCCTGGACCATGAGTTCAATGAGACCAACCGCGCCTACCTGCGGTTTACCTATACTCCGGAGGCGCAGACGGTCCTACGCAACCAGCCCGGAAGCCAGCCGGCGACGATTGCAGCTACAAGCAACGGCGTCACCTTCCCCAAAGCCGCCAGCGGCGACACCTTCTACCAATACAACATGGTGAATGCGGCGCTTGGCTTTACGCATGTCTTCTCACCCACCTTCTACGCGGAAACTATCGCCAGCCAGCAGTGGTTTGGTGAGCAGAACAACGCCGGTGGCACTCCGGGGGTCAACTTCGAACAGGAGATGGGCCTGCCCAACAACTTCGGCGAGCCCGGCTTCCCGTACTTTGAGAACCTCGTATTCCCGGTCAACGGAACGCAGTGGATTTACGGCGTTACGCAGATCATCGACAACCTGGACGAGAACATGGTGAAGACGGTCGGCAAGCACCAGCTGCAGTTCGGCGGGCGCTACCGTCACGAGCGCTTTGGCTCCCGGCCAGACGAGGCGCAGGACAACATCCAGTTCAACGGTTATGGAACCGGCCAGCTGAATTCATCGACGATCTCGTCGAACGCCTACACGAACAATGCCAACACCGGTCAGCTGAACGCCGACTTCTACCTCGGCGCGCCGCAGATCTACAGCGTAAACAAGCAGGCATCGTACCAGCACATGCACGACATGGAGTTCGACGCCTACATCCAGGACAACTACCACGTGGCCCGGGACCTGACGGTCAACATCGGCCTGCGCTATGAGGCGCATCCGGCCATGTGGGAGAAGTACGGCCTGATGAGCAGCTTCGACCTGAAGAACGACGCCATGGTGCTTGGTGCGCCGGTTGCGACGCTGATCTCCGAGGGCTATACGACGCAGGCGGCCATCAACAACGACATCTACGATGGAGCCAAGTTTGAGACGGCGCAGCAGGCTGGCATGCCAGACAAGCTGTTGAACGACGACAACTCGGTCTTCGAGCCCCGTTTGGGCGTGGCCTGGCTGCCGTTCGGCCACTGGGGCACGGTGGTGCGCGGTGGCTTTGGCATGTACGCCTTCCCGGTTCCGTTCCGCAGCTCTGTGAAGAACGTGGCCGGCAACAATCCGTTCCAGATCAACTATCAGATGCAGTACAACTCGGCGTCGCAGGCGCCAGACGGCAAGCCGAGCTACCTTTTGCGTTCGCAGCAGAGCACGGCATCGACACTGCCCGGAATCACGAACGGCGTGGGCTATACGCCGGTGATGGGCGTCAACTCTGCCAACGCGGTGAACAGCAGCTCGACGACATCGATTCTGCCGGGTTTCTCAAACTTTTCGATGAACCCGAAGTATCCGGTGGACATGGCGACCAACGTCAACTTCACCATTGAGCAGCCGCTCAAGTGGAACTCGGCCTTGCGCGTCAGCTATGTGTACTCGCATGGCGGCAAGCTGGACCAGTATTTCTACTACAACAACCATCCGTCTTCGTTTGTTTGGGAGATGCAGAACGGCATGGCGACGCCGAATGGCGGCGCGTCTGTGATCGGCACTTCGGCGGCCAACACCTACTCCTCGACGGCCACCGGCCCCTACGACCAGACCACCTGGGGCGGCAATGCGCTGAGCCAGAAGAGCGGCTGGTCCAACGACAACCAGTTGCAGGCCAGCTACCAGAAGCTCTATCACCGCGGGCTTGCCTGGCAGGTGATGTACGACTGGCAGAAGAACCTGCGCACAGGCGGCAATTGGAGCCGCGACAACCAGGTTGATCCCTACGAGAACTTCGCCAACTCCGGGCTCTCAACCTACGGCTACGCGCCGCAGACGATCAACAAGGTAACGACCATCGACCAGAACTCGGGCACGCCGATTACCCCGGCAATGCCGCCGCCTCCACCGGCTGGTACGCCGAACTGGGGCTACTATAAGGCTCTGAACCGCTTTGAAAACTACGGTGCGGTCGATACGGCCACGCCCAAACAGCAACTGCAGTACAACTACGTGGTCGATCTTCCGTTCGGCCGCGGCAAGAAGTTCCTGGGCAACGCCAACCGGCTGATGGAAGAACTGGTGGGCGGCTTCCAGATTGCGGGCGACGGCAACCTTTACTCGACGGCTTTCTCGATCAACGCAACCAACTGGGGACCGACCAACAAGATCAAGTACTACAAGCACGGCGCGCCGATTACGGACTGCCGCAGCGGCACCTGCCAGAAGGTGTATCTGTGGTGGAACGGCTATATCGCACCCACCGCAATTTCCACCAATTCCTGCTCTGCGCAGGCGAACGGCAAGACGGTGAGCGGCCTGCCCGCCGACTATGTACCCTATCAGACGCCGATGGACACCACCTGCGGCACCACCGCGGCGGCCAACGACACCTACTATGGACAGAACGAGGTGGGCATCCTGTTCCCGGGAGCGACAGCTCCGGCAGCGATTGGCTACTCACCTAGTCCGAGTTCGTCGAGCAGCGGCAGCTGGGCAGGTTCCAACCCGTTCTCGAAGACTGTCCTGAATGGACCGTTCAACATCGTCAACGACGCCTCGCTGTTCAAGGTGTTCCCGATCACCGCGACCATGAAACTGCGCTTCAATATGGACGTCTTCAACCTGTTCAACAACCAGGGTTCGGTTGGCCCCAGCGGCAGTGACGGCACCCAGAACCTGAACACGACTTCGAACAACAGTGCGCGGCAGCTGCAATTCACGCTGCGGCTCAGCTTCTAAATTCGCTCTGACTAGCTTCCACGGGGCAGAACCGGTAGAGATCGCCGGTTCTGTCCCATCTTTTTTGTGGCAAAGAACGGCATCTGCCGCGGAACAGGACAGCAGCGCGCCCTTCCTGGCTGCGAAACAGCTTACAGAACGGATAAATGGAATCAGCCACTGCGGTGTTAGCATCGAAGATGACGATGCAAACGAAAAAACTGAAGATTATTCCCCTGGGCGGACTCGGCGAGTTCGGCATGAACTGCATGGCGATCCGCTGGGAAGACGACATTATCGTGATCGACGCGGGGCTGATGTTCCCCGAGTCGGAGCTTCTGGGCGTGGATGTCGTAGTTCCCGATATCAGCTACCTGGTCGAAAACAAGCAGATGGTGCGGGGTATTATCCTCACGCACGGCCACCAGGACCACATCGGCGGCCTTCCCTGGCTGCTGAGCGAGCTGAAGGTTCCGGTTTACGGCACCGAGTTCACGCTGGCCTATGTGGAGGGCTCGCTTGAAGAAAACCAGCTGCTCGATGAGACCGAGCTGATCGAGATTGCTCCCAAAGAGCGCTTTACGATTGGGCCGTTCACGATTGAGCCGATCCGCGTGACGCACTCCACGGCGGATTGCGTGTCGCTGGCCATTGAAACGCCGGTGGGCGTCATCATCCACACGGGCGACTTCAAGATCGACCTTTCGCCGCTGGACGACAAGGGCTTCGATCTGCACACCTTTGCCGAGTACGGCAAGCGCGGCGTACTGGCCCTGCTGCAGGATTCGACCAACGTGGAGCGCAAGGGCTACACACCCAGCGAGCGAAGTGTGATTTCGCGGCTCGACGAGGTGTTCTCGCAGACCAAGAAGAAGCTGTTCTTTAGCTGCTTCTCGTCCTCGGTCTACCGCATCAAGGTCGCCATGGAACTGGCCCGCAAGCATAACCGCAAGGTGGCTGTGATCGGCCGGTCGATGATGGAAAGCGCGGAGATTGCGCAGGACCTTGGCTATCTCGATATACCGCCAGGGTTGGTGATCGGCACCGGGCAGATGAAGGATTATTCACCCGAGCAGCTGATGGTGTTGATCAGCGGCACGCAGGGTGAGCCGATGAGCGCCCTGAGCCGCGCCGCGGTGGACAACCACAAGCATGCCAAGATTGACGCGGGCGACACAGTAATTCTGAGTTCACGCGTGATTCCCGGCAACGAAAAGGGCATCTATCGGGTCATCGACCACTTGAGCCGGCGCGATGCCAACGTGATCTACGACGACGGCTCGCAAGGGTTGATCCACGTCAGCGGCCACGGAAGCCAGGAAGAGCTGCGCCTGTTGATTAGTCTGGTCAGGCCCAAGTACTTCATTCCTGTCCATGGCGACTACCGCAACCTGCGCAAACATGCGCAGATCGCGATGGAAACCGGCGCTGTGGAGCACACCATCGTCATCGAAGATGGCGACGTGCTGGAACTTGACAAGGACGACGCGCGCAAACGCGACAAGGTCACGTCGGGCCGCATCCTGATCGACTCCGGTTCGTCGATCGATGTGGTTGAAGACCTGGTGATCCGCGACCGCCGCATTCTGTCGGAAGACGGCATTGTGCTGGCCGTGGTGGCCATCAACAAACGGACCGGCAAGGTGGAGCAGTCGCCTGAGGTGGTGATGCGCGGCTTTGGCGGCGCGGACATTACCGAAGAGGCCCGTCAAACCATGCTGAAGACACTGGACGCATTGACGACCGAGCAAAAAGCCGACTACGGCATGGTGAAGGAAAAAGTCCGCGCCGAGCTCAAGCGGCTGGTGCAGAAGACCACCGGACGCAGGCCGATGATCATGCCCATCATCCTAGAAATCTGATAGAAGCCAGGGAATAGAAAAGCCCTCAGTTGAACTGAGGGCTTTTCTGTATCCGTTCTCCACTTGATATAGAGTTCAGCGTGCCCCACCCTCGCCGCGTTCTTGTTTTGCGGCTAGGGTGGGGTCGCAACAATCCCCCTCTTGAGCAACCGGAGAAATGATCTGTTTGATGAATTCCCAAGAGTGTTCCGCTTACTGGCGGAAGCGCTTGGAGGGCTCGTCGGAGAAGATTTGTCCGTCGCGGATGTGGACCACGCGGTGGGCGTACTCGGCAATGTCGGGCTCGTGGGTGACCAGCACGATGGTATTGCCGTTGGCGTGGAGTTGCTGAAAGAGAGCCATGATCTCGTCACCGGTTTTCGAGTCGAGGTTGCCGGTGGGCTCGTCGGCCAGGATGATGGAAGGCCGGTTGACCAGGGCGCGGGCGACAGCGACGCGCTGGCGCTGGCCGCCGGAGAGTTCGTTCGGTTTGTGGTTCATGCGCGACTCGAGACCTACGTCAGTGAGCGACTGCTTGGCGCGTTGAATGCGCTCGGCGGCGGGGGTGCCGTTGTAGATCAGCGGTAGCTCGACGTTGTGCAGCGAGGTGGCGCGGGCCAGCAGATTGAAGGTCTGGAAGACGAAGCCGATCTCCTTGTTGCGGATACGGGCCAACTGATCGTCATCCAGTTCGCTGACCAACTGGCCGTTGAGCCAGTACTGGCCTTGCGAGGGCGTGTCGAGGCAGCCGATCAGGTTCATCAGCGTTGACTTGCCGGAGCCGGACGGGCCCATGATGGCCACATACTCGTTGTGCTTGATGCGCAGGCTAACGCCGCGCAGGGCGTGTACCTGCTGCTCTGAGCCCATGTCGTAAGTGCGCCATAGGTTGTGGACCACGATGACCTCATCGGGCGAGGGAGGCACTGCGGGAGTCTGCTGTTCCGTTACTGCGCTGTTTGAAGCCATCCGGATCTCATCCTTTGTAGTTGCTGCCACGGGACCGTCTTGCCGCTGACCGGTTTAGGAGCCTGCGTTCAGGTTGACCTTGATCGTATCGCGTTTAAGCAGGGCGTTGTTCTTGAGTCCGCGCAGGATTTTGTAGGGGCCGGAGACGACCTCCTGGCCCTCGTTGAGGCCGGAGAGCACCTCGATCTCCGTGGCGCCAGTGATGCCGGTGGTAACAGGCACGAACTTGGCGCGCAGGTGGCCGCTGGCATCCTTGTTCAGGATAAAGACGCCCTGTACGGGGTTGGACTTTGCGTCGGCTGCGCCGTCCTTCTTGCCTTTGGGGTCGGCGGCCGGATCGAACATGGTAAGGGCCTGGATGGGCAGGGACAGAATGCCGGTTTTGTGGGCGGTGGTGATCTTGGTGGTGCAGGAAAGGCCAGGGCGCAGATCGTCGGTGGGCACGTCGAGGGTGACCACGACCTTGAAGTCCTTTGCCTCTTCTGTGCCGGTGGTGGACTGCGAGGTGGCAATGCCGGTGGAGCGCAACAGAGCCTGGTCGCCGACCAGCGTCACATGGCCTTTGAAGACTTTGCCAGGCAGGGCGTCGATGGTGACGTCGGCCGTCTGGCCCAGGCGCACATTGATGATGTCGGTCTCGTCCACCTTGACTTCGGCGGTGACGACGCTCATGTCGGCCAGGGTCATGAAGGTGGAGCCTTCGGTGTTCTGGATGCCTTCAACCACGGTCTCGCCCTCGCGGACGGGCTCGTTGGTCACAATGCCGTCAAACGGCGCCACGGCCTTGGTCAGGTCCAGGGCATTGACGCTGGCGCTCAGCGTGGCCACCTGGGTATGGAGATGTCCGCGATAGGAGTCGGTCTGGGCCTTGGCCTGGTTGAACTGAGCAATGGCCTGGTTAACGCTGGCCACGTCGGTATCGTAGGCGGCCTTGGCGGCGTCATATTGCTGTTTCGAGTAGACGCCGGCCTCATAGAGGCCCACAGCGCGCTC
>Ga0302267_10001970_pt1 | contig 25424 bp, 22 predicted proteins | sample III_Bog_E1_3_FD_194555 | JGI IMG/M metagenome (GOLD analysis project Ga0302267, IMG submission 194555) | Peat permafrost microbial communities from Stordalen Mire near Abisko, Sweden - III_Bog_E1_3 | ecosystem: Environmental > Terrestrial > Soil > Wetlands > Peat | place: Sweden: Abisko...
CTCGGTGGTGAGGAGGACGAGGTGGAAGGCGGCCTCGAACTCGGCCTGGAGGCCGGCGAGCGTCTCCATGTGGAGCGGGCGCTCGGTGAGCACCGAGCCGAAGGCGAAGCGGCGGCGGGCGAAGTCCCGGGCCAGCGAGAGGCCGCGGCGCATGGTGGCGATGGCGCACACCGAGTTCCACAGGCGGGTGACGTTGAGCATCGGCGCGATGTTGCGCACGCCCTCGCCCATGCCGGCGACGGGGACCGCGAGGGTGCCGTCGAGGGTGAGCTCCGCGGTGGGGACCTTGCGCGTGCCCAGCTTGTCCTTGAGGCGGTTGACGAGGATGCCGTTGTAGGCGCCGGCGGCGTCCCGCGTCTCCAGGTAGAAGAGCGAGAGGCCGCGGCCACCCCCGGGCGCGCCCGGGGCCCGCGCCAGGGTCAGCGCCATCTCGCTGGTGGCGGCGCTGGTGAACCACTTGGTGCCGTGGAGCCGGTAGCGCCCGTCCTCGGTGGGGCGCGCCTCGGTCTCGCTGAGGCCGACGTCGGAGCCGCCGGCGCGCTCGGTCATCCACTGCCCGCTGGTCCACGCCACCGCCGGATCGCGGCTGGTGAGGCGCGTCACCGCGCGCTCGACGAGGGGCTGGTTCTTGTGGACGACCAGCGTCTTCGCCGCGCCGTCGGTCATCGCCAGGGGGCAGGTGTAGACGTCGGTGGAGGGGTGGAAGAGGTAGATCAGCGTGGCCTGGAGCGGCCGGGACAGCGCCCCGTGGCGCCGCTCGTAGGGGGTGGCGATCAGGCCGAGCTCGGCGGCGAGGCGACGCGCCTCCTGCCAGAGGCGGGTGACCTCGACGCGATCGACGCGCTGGCCCCAGGCGTCCCACTGCACGAGGGTGGGCTCGTTGAGGCGGTCCTCGAGCATCAGGTCGTAGAGCTTGCCGGCGGCGAGATCGCCGAGGGTGCCGAGCTGCTCGGTGGCCTCCCGCCGGGCGTCCTCCGGGAAGACCCGGGCGAGGTAGGAGAGCAGGACGCGGTCGTCGTGGAGGGGGTGGGCGAGGCGCGGCGGGTCCTGGAAGAACGACATGGCTCCGCTGGCGTGGACGAGGTGGGGGAGGGCGTCAATTGCCAAGCGAGCGACCAGGGGATACGCCTCGCGCCCGCAGCCAACCGGGCTCCGGGCAGCTCGGGCGACCCCGATCGCCGGGGCCTGGAACGTCACCCCTCGACGACGAAGCGCGCCAGCAGCGTCTTCCGCCCTGCGGACTCGAACTCCACGACCAGCTTGGTCTCCCCGTTCTCGGTCCGGGCCTCCACCACCCGACCGCGGCCGAACTTCGGGTGGACCACGAAGCGCGCAGGCTCGGTGGGCGCCGCCGTCAGGGCGCCGACCAGCGCCGGCCGGAACGCATCGTCCGCGAGCGGCAGCGTCGCCTCCCGCTGCAACGTCCCCATCCACGCCGCGCTGTCCAGCCCGCACCACGCCGCGATCTTCTCCCGCGCGAACGCGCCCAGCGTCGTGTCCTCCCCGTCCGGCACGCCATCGCGCACGATCCGCACCTGCGCCGCTGACCGCGTCCCGCCGCGAGCCACGGCGATCACCTCGTACGCGCCCCCGTGCGCGCCCTGCTCGCGCTCGGCGAAGGGATCCTCGTACACGCTGGCGATGGCCACGTGATCGTCGGGCACGCCCTCGCTCCAGTCCTCGGCGCAATCGAGGATGGCGTCGAGGGTCAGCCCCGTCGCGCACGCCAGGTCCGCGTCGCCGCTCGCGAGCACCACCAGCGCGTCATCCGGGAGCGTCGCGCCCAGCTCGGCCTCGATGGCATGCACGGCGGCGACGTCGAGCGTCGCCGCGAAGGGCGCCGCCCCCTGCGCGCGGCGGAGGCGGAGCAGCTCGAGCATGGACGGGCTGAGGTGGAGCGGGCCGGCCTGGTCGTGCATGGGTCTCGGCTCGACATCTAGCGCACGCGACGCGCCCGTGGGGATTCGAAAGCAGCCGGGGTCGGGCGCTCCTGGACGGACCGCCGCACCATCCCCGGCGCGGTCGAGGCCGCGTCGGGCCCTGGCCGCGCCGGGGATGGCGCTCCCTCCGTCACCCGACGATCAGGTCGACGAGGCCCACCGGGTCCGTCGTCGTCCCGTTGCGGAGGAAGGCGCGCGCCCGGAACCAGTACAGCTTGCCCGGCAAAAGCCCCGCGATGGTGACGCGCGTGGGGCCGGCGGTCATCGACTGCCACGTGACCTGGTCCACGCTCCACTCGTAGGTGTAGGTGAGCCTGTTCGCGACCGCGAGCAGGATCACCAGCGCGCTGCCGCTCGTCGTGGCGCGCTTCGCCTGGATCGGCGGCTTCGGCGCCTTCTTCCCCTTCTGGCTCGCGTAGAGCAGCACGTTCGCCAGGATCGGCGGGACCTGCTCGACCGGCAGCGCGCGAAGCACCTTCTGCGCGTACCTGGCGTTCAGCCCCCACAGCTCCCGCACCGCCGTCGCCGCCGCCTTCACCGCCGCCGTGTCGGTCGGGGCGCCGTTGGGCCCGGCCTTCAGCGCGGCCCCCAGGTTCGTGACCGCCGTGTCCAGCTCCGCCGTCGCCGGAGGCGCGGGGAAGTGCGTCGTGTCGGCCTTCATCGCCGTCCACCCGGCGTCGACGTGGTTGTAGAGATCGGCGGGGGCCCTCGGCAGGTGCTCCGCGATGATCAGCGGCGTCGGCGCCTTCTCCTTCGGCACCCCGGATGCTTTGCGCGCCATGGCGTTCCTCCTCTCGCTGTACGAGGCTACGATCCCGGACACTCGACCAGACCATCCGGCGTGGCCCGATCTCGTCGCCTCTGCTCTGTAGGTGTCTTGCCGAAGGACTTTGTCCGGAGGGTTCGAAAGAAAATTTTGCGGGGAGGCACGGCGACGCCGTCGGGGGCCCGCTCGGGGCGAAGATGCGTCACCGATGCGCTCGCCGGACCTCGGGCGAGCGTGAGGGGCTTCGGGCGGCTGGGAGGGGCTTCCGGCGCATGGGAGGAGCCTCCGGAGCAGAGAATGGCCCTCCGGAGCGCGGGATGGGCCTCCGGAGCAGAGGATGGTCCTCCCGAGCAGAGGATGGCCCTCCCGGGCAGAGGATGGTCCTCCCGGGCAGAGGATGGTCCTCCCGAGCAGAGGATGGGCCTCCCGGGCAGAGGATGGGCCTCCCGGGCAGAGGATGGCCCTCCCGGGCAGAGGATGGCTCTCCCGAGCAGAGGATGGGCCTCCGGAGCAGAGGATGGCCCTCCCGGGTAGACGATGACCCTCGCAAGCAGAGGATGGCCCTCCCGAGTAGACGATGGCCCTCCCGAGTAGACGATGGCCCTCCGGAGCAGACGATGGCCCTCCCGAGTAGAGGATGGCCCTCCGCAGCACGCGAAGAGCTTCTCATGGGTAGGAAGAGCCACCCAGGGTCGCGCGGTCCGTGGGTGAGTGAGGTTCCTCCGGGACCGCCGGGAACGCGACGACGACACGGATCACCTCGAGCCCGGGCGGAGATCAGGTCGTGGGCTGGCGGGCGCGGTCGAGGGCTTCGGCGGCGTGGCGCTCGGCGTAGGTGTCGCCGGCGGCGCGGGCCATGGTGAGGGCGCGGGTGGCGAGATGCTTGGCGCGGTCGGACGCACCGATGTCGATCGCGGTGTGCGCGATACGGATCAGGAGCGCGGCAGCGTGCCCTGCGGGGGGCAGCGTTCGGTGAATCCGCCGTGCCGCGGCAGAGAGCGCAGACTCTGCCTCCGCGGCGCTGCCGGCAGCGGCGAGCGCCCGCGCCCTCGTGGTGAGGATGTCGACCTCACTGTCGACATCTGCGTCCCGCCCCCCCTGCGACGCGAAGTATACCGGGCGGGCTCGGAACTGATCGAGAACTGCAAGCGCACGCTGGGCGCCCTCGGGTCCGGGTGTATTGAGGTAGAGGGTCGCGAGCGCGAGTCCGGCCTCGACTTCGAGGGATGGATCGGAGCGCCGCCTGCTGCTTCCCAGAGCCTGCTCGAACGCGTCGCGCGCCTCTTCCAAATTGCCTTCGTCGAGGGCAATGCGGCCATCCTCGAGACGCAGTCGGGGCGACAAGTATGGGTTCGGCGGGTGCAGAAGTGACTCCGCCTGATCCAAGTATTTACGCGCGCTTGCCAGTCGGCCCTGCCGGCGCGCGACGCTGGCTCGTAGAAGCCGCGCATCGATGAGATCCTGGACGACCCACACCGAGCGGTGAGTCGCCGTCGTCTTATCGAGCAACTCATCGGCCGCAGCCAGATCGTCCGCCCGCGTGAGTCGGCGAGCGAGGTCCAGCATCGGACGGAGCGCATGGTAGCTGGAACCGGCCAAGGATTGTCGTAGCGCGACGACCTCAGGGTCGAGGTTCACGTCATACAGGGGGCCACTTCCGGGCAGTTGCGTTGATACGCTCTGCGCGCCGGACCGCGGCGCCGCCACCAGCCGCCGCCCCACCGCCCGAATCGACCACAAATCCGGCGCCCGCTCCCACATCAACGCCAGCATCGCGGCCGGCCCACACCACAGCAGCGGCCGCGCCAGCTTCTTCACGATGGGGTCCCGCTTCTGGTTGAGCAGCCACACCCCCTCGTAGAACCCCTTGGGCAGCACCGGCCCACCGAGCGCCAGCACCACGCCATTCGGCGCGACCTCGGTCTCGTACAGCGTCCCGGCGATCTCCTCCCACGCCTTGTCGTCACGCGGCTCGTGGATGACCGCGGGGTACCCTTGCGCCGTGAGCCACTCGCCGAGCGCGCGCCCGGGATCCGGGCCGGGAGCCTCCACCGGCAGCAGCACGAACCCCTGGGTCAAGCGGATGACCCGCTCGATCTCGTGAAACGAGTCGAGGTAGAGCGTCGTCCAGTCGATGGGCGATCTCGGCGGCGCGACCATCCCGCTCCCTACGGCGAGCCGAGGCGCGCCTTCACCATCGGGGCGCGCCGGACCAGCGGATGGACGTCGTACCACTCGCTCCCGTTCCGGTACGCCAGGATGAGGAACTGCTCGAAGAGCCGCCCGAAGCGGGCGAGCCGGGCCGAATCGCCCGCGGGCAAGCCGTGCGTCGTGGCCACCTCGACGAGCAGGTCCAGGTCGGGCGTGCGGATCGTGCGGGCGTAGTCTTCCGCGAGCCGGCGCGCGACGGTCTCGCAGTCCCTGGGCGTCGCGGGGAACACAGTCGCCTGGTAGAGCACCTCGCGCACCAGCCGCAGCAGGTCGCGGGTGTACCCGCCCGAGGCGGCGACGAGCGGCTCCAGCGTGACGGTGAGGTCCGCGCCGAAGATCCGGCCCAGGTCGAGGCGCCTCCGCAGGATCTCGACGAGCTTGTCGTAGCCGGCGCGGTACGGTGTGCAGGCAACGTCCTGCTCGGCGACCTTCACCGAGGGGAGGATCTGCGGATCGCGATCGTAGAGGTTCCCCAGCGGTGCCGTGCGGAAGCGGAGCCAGACCGGGAAGGTGTAGATGGCGTGGCAGGGCAGGTGGAGCAGCTCCGCGTGCTGCACGTAGAGCGTCTCGACGCTGTTCTCGACCTGCTCGCGCTCCTCTTCGCGGACGGGCGCGATCTTCTCCAGGCCGTCGCAGATGAGCACGACGCGCTGGGCGTGCGTCGTCCGCTGGAGGCGCACCAGCGCCTGGGTCATCTCGCTCCGGGCGTCGGCGGCGAACTGCTGGAACCTGCCGGCGAGCGCCTTGTGGACGGCCGCGCGGAAGGTCGGGTTGTGCTTGGCCTCCAGCTTCAGGGAGGTGGCGAACGCCTCCACGCCGATCTTGGTCTCGATACCCTTCAGCTCGACGTCCGTGCGCGTGAGGAAATCGGCGAGGCGCGACAGGTAGCCAGGCGTCGTCTCCGGATCCTTGCCCTCGGCGACGGTCGCCTCGCGGTCGAGGACGTACGCGATCACCTGGAGAACGTCGGTGACCGAGGCCGCGGCGTACAGGTTGATGTAGTCCTGGAAGTCGACGTAGACGACGTGGGTCGGCAGATCACGGCTCGCCGTGAGCCGCGCGCCGAGGCGGGTCAGCTCCGTCGTCTTGCCCGTCCCGGGGAAGCCCGAAAAGAGCTGGCAGGTCAGCACTTCCGGGGGGGCGCGGAGGATCGTCACCGCGAGGTCGTCCATGCAGCTCCGGCCGTCGCTCCCGCGCACCGGCGTCCCCTCGTCGAGCGGGACGTACCGGGGGTCGTTGGCCCCGAGCGGCACGGTCGGGTTGCAGCTCTGGACGAAGTTCTGGAGCTCGTGGAGCGCGATGGTCATGGGCTACCCCTCCCGCATACCACCGCCACCCGTGCCGAGCGAAGCGGATCCCCGTCCCGCATCTCTCGGCTGAGCTCAGAGGTGATCGAACTTCTGGTAGCGCCTCCCCGGGGCGCCCGGCTTGCGCCCCAGAGGGGGAGGGGGCGCCGCTCCGGTCATGATCGTCGGTACCGGAGGCGTGGCCGCGGGCTGCGACGTCGGCGCGTCGGCGGTCGGGCTCGCCGCGACCGGGACGCGAGCGACGCCCGCGATGGGCGCAGCCGTCGCCGCGAGGTTCGCCATCTCCGCTTGCACCACCGCCAGGCGGCGCGCGGCGGCCAGGTGCTCGAGCTCGGCGCGGGCGGAGGGCATGCGCGCGGGGCGCATGACGCCGAGGGCGAAGAGGCCGGCGGAGATGACCACCGCGGCGCTCACCGTGATGAGCAGCCCGCCGCGGGCGCGGCTCAACCTCTCCGGAGAGCGGGACGTCGAGGGGGCCTCCAGCCCGTCGTGGACCACCGCGGCCATCTCGCCGCTGGCGCCCGCGGCGGGGCGCGCCCTGCCCTCGGGGCCGCCGTCGCGCCGGGTGTCGTGGAGGGCGCGGTCGAGCTCGGCGAGGAAGGCCTGCGCGGACGCGGGCCGATCGGCCGGGTCCTTGGCGAGGGCGCGCATCACCAGCGCGGAGAGCGCCGCGCCGATGCCGGCGTCGGGGGCGGCCTCGACCGGGGGGACCGCGGTCGACTTGATGTGGCGGGCCATGACCACGACGGCGTCGTCGTCGACGAACGGCGCGCGCCCCACCAGCATCTGGTAGAGGAGCACGCCCAGCGTGTAGAGGTCGCTGCGGGCGTCGAGCTCCTTGCCCTGGGCCTGCTCGGGCGACATGTAGCGCGGGGTCCCGAAGACGGTGCCGGCCTGGGTCTCCAGCGCGTCGACGCTGCCCTCGCCGCCCTGGGGGCGGAGCTTGGCGATGCCGAAGTCGAGCACCTTGACGATCTCGCCGGCCGGCGCCGAGGCCACGCGGGCGAGGAACAGGTTGTCGGGCTTGAGGTCGCGGTGGATGATCCCCTTGTCGTGCGCCTCGGCGAGCGAGAGCAGGGCCTCGCGGGTGATGCGCGCGCCCTCCTCGACGGCGAGGCGCCCGCGGCGCTTGAGCCGCGCGCCCAGGGACTCGCCCTCCAGCAGCTCCATCGCCAGGAAGAGCGAGGACTCCGTGGGCGCGAGCTCGTCGGTGTGGGGGTTGGGGATCTCCCCGAAGTCGAAGACGGTGACGGTGTGGGGGGACGAGAGCAGGCTCATCGCCCGCGCCTCGCGGCCGAAGCGCGCCTTGGCCGTGGTGCCCTCGGCGCGGTCGGCGCGGAGGATCTTGATGGCCACGTCGCGCCCCATCACCTCTTGCCGGGCGCGGTACACGGTGCCCATCGAGCCCGCGCCGAGCCGGCCGAGGATGACGAAGCGCCCCGCGACGGTGGTGCCGAGGAAGGGATCGCCGTCGGCCGCCAGCAGCGCCTCGAAGGGGACCAGCGCCATGCCGTCGCCGGGACAGCGAGCGACCGGGCCCCGAGCGCCGGCGCCCGCCTCTTGATGATGGCGACATCGGGGACAGATCATCCCTGGACGCAGCCGCAAGGCGGGCTGTGTCGTCTCCGGGCCGGGGCGACGATCCCCGTCGCGCGCGGTCGCGGGCGGAGGCCGAGCCCCACTGGGGGACCTGACGTCGATGATCACAGGGTCCGTCACCTGGGCTCGCACTGCAAGGCCCACGCGCCGGTGATGTCGACGGGACGGCAGACGAGGGCCGCAGGATTGCCGCAGTCGGCGTCGGAGCAGCAGGTGTCGCTGCAGCGCTCGTCGCCCGCCGGCCCGACGCACCTCCCGCTGCGGCAGTCGGCGTCGGCGGCGCACAGGGCGCCGACCGGGCGGCTCCCGACGCCGAGGGCGGCGCAGGCGCGGATCCCCCCCTCGTCGGCCAGCGTGACGCAACGCACCGGGGTCAGCCCCGCCGCCGGGCCGACGATGCCCTCGCAGTCGTCCGACGAGCAGCACGGGGTGGAGCAGCGGTAGGTGTTGGCGTCCAGCTCGACGCAGAGGCCCGAGGCGCACTCGGCGTTCGATTTGCACTCGGCGTAGCGCGGCGCCGTGCCGACGGCGGGGGCGCTGCACCAGAAGCCGGTGACGGTGGCGGGCTCGGTCGCGGCGGGGGCGACGAAGCGGCAGGCCCCGTCGCCCCCGATACAGCTGGTGTCGGAGCAGCAGGTGTCGGCGCAGTGCCCCGTCGAGCAGCGGCCGGAGCGGCAGTCGGCATCGGTGGCGCAGGCCGCCCAGGCGGGGGCCGCCCCGGTCACGGTGCGGTCGGCGTCGGCGGCTGGCCAGCAGAGGCTGCCGCCGCCGGCCGGGGGGACCCAGCAGATCTGCTGCCCGTCGGCGTTGCAGTCGGCCGAGGTACAGCAGGTGCGCGAGCAGCGGCGGTCCCCGGTGCCGCCGAGGAGCGTGGGGTCGAGGCAGAAGTCGTTCGGGCTGCAGTCGGTGTCGGCGGCGCAGGGGGCGCCGAGGGGGCTCGGGACACAGGCGCCGGCCTGGCAGGCGTAGGCGACGGGACACGCGGGCGGTCCCACCGCGCCGTCGACCTCGCAGCGGATGCCGCCGAGCTGCCCGCTGACGAGCACCTCGCACCCGGCGGCCCAGAGGAGCAGCGCCGGCAGGGCTCGCGACAGGGAGCGCATCAGAAGCTCACGCGGAGCCGGCTCGGCGCCAGGGCGACGGCGCGGGCGCCCGTCAACGATCCGGCGGTGCGGGGGGTGGCCAGGTAGAGAAAGGCGGCGGTGCCGGCGGCGGCGAGGGTGGCGAGGAAGGAGACGTCGGAGATGACCGCATCGACATGGGCGGCGTGGGCGTCCGCCTGGAGGTCGGCGATGGTGACGCTCCCCCCGGTGTGGGCGTTGGCGCCCGGGTTGCGCGCCAGGGCGGCGAGGCCGAAGACGGAGCCCATCACGAACGCGACGCCCCCGACGCTCGCCGTCGTCACCACCCACGGCCGGACCGGTCGCGGAGGAGGGGGACCCGGCGGCGGAGCGAGGGGCGCGGCCCGGGGTCCGACGTCGCGAGGCGGGGTCGCCGCCTCCTTCTCGGCGCCCTCGAGTCGGCGGAGGACGAGCTGGATGCGGGCCCTGGTCTTGGGGTCGGGCTCCATGTCCAGGTAGCGCTGGTAGTAGCCGGCAGCGTCCCTGATGTCGGCGAGCTTCTCGTGGATGAGGGCCAGGTTGTAGACGAGCTCGCGGCCCTCGGGGTCGAGGAGGAGCGCCGCCTCGAGCCGGTCGATGGCGGCGCGGTAGCGGCCCTCTTCGTAGAGGCGCCAGGCCTCGTCGTGGAGCGCCATGGCCTGGTGCGCGCGCTGGTCCCGGCCGGTGGGCGCCGGGCCGTGGGCGTCGGGGGGTCTGGGGGCGGAGCCCCCATCGAGGCCCGGGGGTCTGGGGGCGGAGCCCCCATCGAGACCCCGGGGTTTGGGGGCGGAGCCCCCATCGAGACCCGGGGGTCTGGGGGCGGAGCCCCCATCGAGACCCGGGGGTTTGGGGGCGGAGCCCCCATCGAGACCAGGTGGCCCATCGTGCGCGGGGGAAGGAGGATCGGCCGCGGCCGCCGTCGCGGCGGCGAGCGCCGCGAGGCCGAAGAGGAGCGAGAGGCCCGACCGCGCGAGAGACATGATGCCCGCCTACGATAGCGCGACGATGGCGGCGCGCGCATCCTTTGGGGGCAGGCAAGTGAGGGCAGGCGAGAGCCTTCCGCCAGGGGGGCCGGGGGCGGAGCCCACATCGAGTCAGCCCCGGGGCGCCTCCGCGGGCCCCGCCTCGGGTGAGCCGCGTGGATCGATGCCGCTCGTCGCGGGTCCTTTCCTGCCGCCCGGGTCGTGTACACTGGGCGTCGCATGAGACGAGCGTTCCAGAGCGGGGGCTTCTTCCTGTGCGTGCTCATCAGCCTCGGGGGCGCCTACAACGTCCTCTCCGACAACGCCGAGGTCGAGCACCTCGCCCAGGAGGTCGCCTGCGGAGGCAGCGCCACTCGCCCCGCCGACGCGGCGTGCCACGCCCAGAAGACGCGGATGGAGCGCACGCCCCTGGCCCAGACCTTCGATTTTGCCACCGGGGTCGAGGGGGGACGTCCGCAGGCCTCTGGCAAGCGGCAGGTCGGAGGGCAGGTCACCGTGCGGTGCGCGCGGGTCGCCGTCCTCGCCGGCGACTACACCTGTGAGCTGCGCTGACCCGTGCGCCGGGCTACCATGAGCGGGTGAGCGACCCGCCCCCGCCGCCGACGTCTGCGCCGGACGATGGCGACCTGCCGTTCCTGCCCGACCCCTATTACGTCCACGCTCCGACACAGGAGGGGGGCTCCGCTCCGCGCGCTCCGCACTCGATGGGGACGCCCGAGGGAGGCCCCGGGCCTCGACCGCCCGGAAACCCGCACCGCGGCGTCACCACGCTTGCGCTGAGCTCGCTCGTCGCGGCGCTGCTGATGGGGCCGGTGGGGGCGATCCTCGCCATGGTCTTCGGCTGGTACGCGCGCCGCGAGATCGAACGGGAGGGAGGGCGCCGCGCCGCCTACGCGATGGCGACCGCGGGGCTCGTGCTCGGCGTGGTGATGACGCCGGTGTGGGGCGCGGGGCTCAGCTACTTCGCCTGGACGCGGATTTACCGCGGCGACGTGGCGCGCAGCGCAGCGATCGCGCCGGCCGTCCCTGTCGCGCCGCCCGCTCCCGATCCGCCAGCGGCGGTCGTGGCGCCCACGCTCCCTCTCGTGCTCGCCCCGGCGCACACCCAGGTCGATCGCGCCGGGCGCATCACCGTGGTCGACCTGGGACGAGCCACCGCCTCGCTCGCGGACGAGCTGCCTCGCCAGCGCGCCGCCGCGACGACTGCCGGCGACCGCCTGGTGCTCATGACCATCACCGGGGGCTGCGCTCCCTGCCGCGGCGTCGACGAGGCGCTCCGCGACCCGCTGATGCAGACGGCGCTCTCACGGGTCCGCCTGGTCCGCGTCGACGCCGAGGTCTTCCACGAGGACCTGGAGGCGCTGCGCATCCCCCACGCGCGGGTGCCCGGATTCTTCCTCCTCGCTCCCGATCTCTCCCCCCGCGACGGCATCGACGGCGGCGAGTGGGACGCCGACGTCCCGCCCAACATGGCGCCGGTGCTGGGCGCGTTCGTGCGCGGGCAGTACGCGGCCCGGCGCGAGGCCTGGCGGCCCCTGCCAGGCAGCGGGATGGCGCTCTGACGCGTTGACCATCCTGCGGAACGCCCGAGAGCGTTCCGCGACGGTCATCCTGCGGAACGCCCGAGAGCGTTCCGCGACCGGCTCGCTTCGTTCGCTTCGTTCGCCTCGTTCGCCTCGTTCGCCTCGTTCGCTGCGTTCCCACGGGACGACCTGCGTCGGGGACCGGCCCAAGGTGCCGTCGGGGCCCCCACGGGGGACGGCCCAGACAATCGGCGGCGAGGGGCGCGCCGTCGTTGACGGCCTCGGTGGTGCGTGTTACTCCCCTCGCAGTCCCCAGCGGCTGCGATCGAGTGGGAGCGAATGTGCGCTTCCCGATCGCGGCGGGGTTCCCCCCGCGGACCGTCGTTACTGGACGGCCGCCCGCAGACGGCGACTACCAAAGCGCGCCCCGATCCTTCTGGACACCCCGAACCCTCGGGGTGCAGCGCGCCGAAGGACAGACGAGAAAAATGACGTTCACGGATGCAGCGGCCGAGGTGCTTCGCCTCGTGGGCCGCCCGCTTCATTACAAAGAGATCACCGACATCGCCATCGAGAAGAATCTTCTCAGCCACGTGGGCAAGAGCCCCGAGGTGACGATGGGGGCCCGGCTCGCCGCGACGCTGAAGAAGGACACCGCGGAGAACCCGCTGGTGCGCGTCAAGCCCGGCGTGTTCGCCCTCCGCGAGTGGGACGACAAGACTCTCAAGGCGGGCCTGGAGCCCAAGAAGGGCCGGAAGCCGCAGCGCGCCGATGCCACCGCGGAGGCCGACGGCCACGCCGCCAACGGCGAGGCGAGCGACGAGGAGGATGCGCACCTCGCGGACGACGCCGGCGCGGACGAGCCGGCCGTCGCGGCGAGCTCCGAGCACGACGCCCACGAGCACCACGCGGAGGCCGAGGCCGCCACGACGGCGTTCAGCGCCGGTGAGGCCCCCGTCGCCGAGGCGCCTGCGCCGCGCGCCGCGGCGCACGGTCGGAACCATCAGTCCCATCAGCCCGCGCACGCCCGGGCCCCCATCAACGGCGAGCGCGTCGTCGAGGACAGCGCCGAGCCCCAGGGCCCCGACGACGTCATGCGCGCGGAGGCCGCTGCCGGCGCCGCCGAGATGTTCGACGAGGAAGAGGACGACGATCAGCCCATCCTCGGCGGCACCGACGATCGCGGTGCTCCCCAGACGGGCGACCAGGCCGACGGTCGCCGCCGCCGCCGCCGGCGCCGGCGGGGCCGGACCAATGGAGAGGCCGTGGCCGCTCCTTCGGGCGGCGGCACCGGGGGCCTGCCCTCCTACACCGCGACCCCTGCCTTCGAGGCCCGCGAGCCCGCTCGTGAGGCTGCCCGCGAGCCTGCTCGTGACTCCGGTCGTGAGGCTGCCCGCGACTCGGGTCGTGAGCCGGGCCGCGACTCGGGTCGTGAGCCGGGCCGCGACAACCGCGACAACCGCCGTGACCAGCAGCCGCCGGTGGATCGTCGCGATCGCGAGACCTCGCAGGCTGGCCGCGAGGGCAACGGCGACACGGTCTTCCGCCCGCAGGTCATCGAGCTCACCGGCGGCGAGGGCCACGCCCTCGACGACCTCGCCGGGCGCGAGCTCTCCGATGCGGTCGCCGTGATCCTGTCCACGTTCGATCGCAACGCCGGCGCCGTCTCGCTCCGCCAGATCGCCGAGACCGCGCAGCGCCGCGGCCGGCTCAACGGCGACGCGCAGCTGGTGCAGTCGCAGGTGGCCGCCGCCGTGCGCGCCGACAACGCCCGCCGCATCGCCTCGGGGCAGCGGCCGCGCTTCCGCCTCGCCGGCGGCCGCGTCGCGCTGACCGACTGGCTCCTCTCGGGCGACCTCGCCCGCCTGGAGCAGGAGGCCCTCGCCGCCGTCGAGCGCTACCGGGACGCGGCCCGCCGCGCCTTCGCCCGCAAGCTGGGCGAGCTGCCCGGCCACGCCTTCGTCGAGATCTGCGTGCTCGCCCTCGAGAAGATCGGCGTGAGCCAGCTCCGTGCCCTCCGCCGCGCCGGCGTGCCCGGCGGCGAGTCGCACTTCTCCGGCATCCTGCGCACCGCCGCCGCCGACGAGCTGCGCCTCGCGCTCGTCATCCGCCGCGACGGCCGCGAGGTCGGCCGCGAGCGCGTCGCCGACCTGCGCGGCTCGCTCCACCACTACGGCCCCGCGAGCGCGGGCTGGGTGTTCACCGCCGGCCAGATGCTGTCGGGCGCGCGTGAGGAGGCGGCCGTGCCCGGCACGTCCCCGATCGCTCTCTTCGACGGCCTCGCCGTGGCCCGCCTCTGCGAGGACAACGACGTCGCGGTGATCCGCGCCCGCCTGCCCATCGCCATCCCCGACGTGGATCTGCTCGAAGCGCTCCGCGCTTCCTGAGAGCTTGTTCATCAGCCTACTCGCGCCCCGATGCCCTCCGACGGGGAGCGTCGGCCTCGGTCACCGTACAGGAGTACGGCTCCCTCGGCCTTCCTAGCCTCGGGGCGCTCGCTGCGGCTGCTGAACAAGCTCTGAGTTGCCAAGCGGGGGAGCGCTCTCCGACTGGCCATCCCATTTCCCGACCGCCGGGTCCTTGCTCGGGCCCGGCGGGCGCCACTCCCCCCACAGTTATCAACGTTCGCGGTCCGGAGGGCCCTGGGTCCGCCCGGGTGATCCGCCGGGTTGACGGACCCTGCGATCCTTGCGAGGGTCTGGCGGATGAACCTCGCCGGCCGCCTCGGCTTCCTTCTCTGCGGCCTCAGCACCGCCTGCTGCGGGACGGCCTCCCGGCCCCGCTCGGTCTTCCCGGACGCCGACGCCGCGCTCGCGCGGATGCACGCCACCTATGCGTGCGCCAACGGCGTGCAGGGCGAGGCGAAGATCGATCACTTCTCCCCCAAGGGCCGCGTCCGCGGCGATCTCTACCTCACGGCGGTCGTCCCGGATCGGGTCCGCTTCGACGTGGTGAGCTTCGGCACCACGCTCTACTCGCTGACGTCGGACGGGGATCGCTTCCAGATGCTCGACGTCAAGGAGAAGCAGTTCCTCTACGGCCCCGCGAGCGCCTGCAACCTGGCGCGGCTCACCCAGGTGCCGGTGCCCGGCCACGCCCTGGTCGCGCTCCTCCGCGGCGAGGCGCCGGTACTGGTCCACCCGGCCGCGGGGGCGACGATCGCCTGGGACCCGGGCGGGTTCTACAAGATCGCCATCACCAGCACGCGCGAGTCCACCGAGGAGATCGCGCTCGAGGTGAACCCCGCCGACCGCGACAAACCCTGGAGCGAGCAGCGCGTGCGCGTCACCGACGTGCGGGTGATGCAGCGAGGGGTCGACCTCTACCACGCGGATCTGCGCAACTTCGACGTCACCCACACGGCGTCGCCGCGCCTCGATCCCGACGGCCTCGGGGACCCGCCCATCCCGCCCAGCGGCCCCGCGTGCGACGCGGAGCTGCCGCGCTCGATTCGCATGCGCGTGCCCAACACCGAGGAGGACGTCGTCTTCCAGTACAAAGACGCCAAGTGGAACCCGCCGCTCGTCCCCGGCGCCTTCGAGCAGACGCCGCCGGGCGGCGTGCGCGCGGTCCACGTGAGCTGCGGCAAGGAGGGGAACCCGTGAGCGAGAAGACCGTCGCCGAGAAGATGCACATGAAGGGCGGCCAGCGCGTCCTCGCCGTCAACGCCCCGCGCTTCTACGTGACGCTGGTGGGCGGCCTGCCGGAGGGCGCTCGCCTGGTCAAGAGCGGCGAGGCGGACTTCGTCCACCTGTTCGTGAAGGATCGGGCCGAGCTGGGCCGGCATTTCGCGAGCACGCAGGCCTCCATCGGCGGGGACACGCTGGTGTGGATCTCGTTCCCCAAGCAGACCTCGGGGCTGGCCACCGATATCACCCGGGACGAGGGCTGGGCGCCCGTCCGCGAGGCGGGGTGGGAGCCGGTCACCATCGTCAGCGTGGATGACACCTGGTCGGCTCTGCGGTTCAAGCGGAGGGCCGAGATCCCCGCCCGCGTCGCGCGAGCCGCCGCGACGGCCGCACCCGCTCCGTTGGTCAAGTCGGAGGTCAAGCCGGACGGCGGGGGCATCATCGTCCCTGCCGACTTCGCCGCGGCGCTCGCCGCAGCGCCGGGGGCGCGGGCGCGGTTCGACACCATGACGGCGTCCCATCGCCGGGAGTACGTGGAGTCGATCGAGGAGGCCAAGCGGCCCGAGACCCGCGCGCGGCGCATCGAGGCGATGGTGGGGAAGATCGTCTCGGACGCGGCCCGCAAGGGGTAGAGCCGTCATCCTGCGGGACGCCCGTGAGCGTGCCGCCGGATGACCGGCCGCGGTCAGCGGTGCGAGTCGGGCGTGGCGAGCTTGGTCTGCTGCCACCGGAAGTTGTCGAAGATGGCCGCGGAGTCGTAGATCCCGTCGCTCGAGTCCCACACCATGAACTCGATGGTCATGATCTCGCCCGGGGTCACCGGCGCCTCGGTGGTGACCCACCCGGTGCCGCCGCCGATCGAGCTCGGCACGTTGTTGCAAGGCGCGTCGAAGCCGTCGTAGCCAGTGCCCGCGAGCGCGCCGCTGCCGCCTGCGCAGAAGTTGAACCCCGGTACGCCTCCGGAGCAGCCGGTCGGCCCCGCCACGCAGAGGTCGAAGAAGTTGGAGTTGACCGACCCCGGCGTCCCCTGCGCGTCGAAGACGATATCGTGGTTGTTGGCGATGCCCGCCGCGGTGCTGTGGAGGAGCACCGCCCAGATGTCGTTGTACATGGTGCACGCGTACTCGGGGTACTCCGCCGAGAAGAACGAGTGATCGAAGGCGAACGAGAACGCGTTGGTGGGGACGCGGATGGTCAGCTTGAGATCGACCGGATCGAACGCCGCGCCCACCGGCACCGCGCACCCCTGCTTGTTGGTGGGGAACCCCGCCGGGAGCGGATACCCGCCCATGACCGGCCCGGGCGGGAGCATCTGAGTGCCAGTCTGGGGCGTCTCCGAGGTGAAGTACGGCTGCGAGGGGGTCGCCGCCTCTCCGGTGGAGATGTACGCCATGTTGGAGTTCTTGCGCGGCCCGATCACGCTGCCGAAGCTCGAGATGATGGCGTGCGCCTGCGGCGACGGCGCGCCGGTGCCGTCGGAGAGGCGGAGCTCGGAGGAGATCAGCCCCCAGCGCCGGTCCGGCAGCGGCTCGACGAGCAGGGTGTCGTGGCAGATGTCGATGGCGAGCGCGTAGTCGCGCGCGTCCTGCGAGGTGTAGGCGAGGCCGTCCGAGCAGTCCGTGACCGCGTTGTCGATGACGCCGTCGCAGTCGTCGTCGATGCCGTTGACGAAGTCGTAGGCTCCCGGGTTGACCAGCGGGTTGTGGTCGTCGCAGTCGCCGTCGCAGGTGGTCCAGCCGTCGTGATCGTCGTCGGGGCAGGGGCCGTCGCTGGAGACGTCGATGACGACGTCCTGGGGGACGTCGAGGGGCACGTCCTGCGGCACGTCGTGTGGGACGTCCTGGGGCACGTCGTGCGGCACGTCGTTGGGGACATCGAGGGGAGCGTCCTGGGGAACGTCGAGGGGAGCATCCTGGGGGGCGTCCAGGCCGGTGTCGACCCCCGCCTCGGCTCCACCGGAGCCTCCGGAGCCGCCCTGGCCGGCGTCGGTCTCGTAGTCGTAGTCGTCGAGGGGACTGCGCGAGCCGCAGCCCGGCCACAGCCAGAGGATCGGCAGACCCAGGGCCACGACGGTCAGGCTCCAGCGGAACCTCGGGCGTTGCGGCGTGCCGGGCGACGCCCGCCGCGGGCCCGGTTTCTTGGTCGAAAGCAAAGGATCCTCCGTACGTGCGCCCGGCCGGCGCGCCCGGAGCGTACCAGGAAACCCCGGGCGCCGCGGTCGCGCGTGGCCGGCGGCGCCGCGGGCGGGAGGTGATAGGCTCGCTGGATGGAGCTCGCGCGCCTCCTCGACGAGCTGACGCGCGCCGCCGAGCGGGCCGGCGTCCAGGTGCGCACCGAGGCGTTCGACCCGAACCTCTCCGACGTGAAGCGCCCGCGGGGCGGCCTCTGCACCCTGCGCGGGGCTCGCCTCATCCTGGTGGACGCCAAGCTCCCGCTGCCCGAGCAGATCGCCACCATCGCCGAGGGGCTCGCCGGCGTGGACCTGGAGCACCTGTTCCTGCCGCCCATCGTGCGGGCCACCATCGGCGCCTATGCGCCGGTGACCGGTCATGTCGGGGGCGACCCCCGAACCCCCGGTGCAGCCTGGGGCGACCCGTCGGCGGCGCAGTCCGGGCCGCGGCCGCCGATCAAGCCCCTGGCGAAGCCCGCGGTGAGGCTGCTGCGCTCACCGCGTCGCTAGCCGCGCCCCGCGCCTCTCAGCTCACGCCGAGCAGCTTGGCCGCCTCGGCGAAGGTGGCGGCCACCGCCTCGTCGAGCTTGCCCACCTCGGGCCCGCCGGCCTGTGCCATGTCGGGCCGGCCGCCGCCGCGCCCGCCGACGATGGCGGCGATGCCCTTGATGAGATCGCCGGCCTTCAGGGTCGCCGTGGCCTCCTTGGAGATCATCACCGCGAGCTGGGCCTTGCCCTCGGCGACGGAGCCGAGCAGCACCGCCGCCTTGCCGCCGAGCTTGTCCTTGAGCTTGTCCGCCAGCTCGCGCAGCGCGGCCGCCGGGGTGCCGTCGGCGACGCGCCGGGCGAGCACCTTGACGCCGCCGATCTCGCGCGCCTCGGCGAGCATCCCGTCGATGCCGCCGCCGCCGCCTCCGGCGTCGCCCTCGAGCAGCTTGCGCTCGAGATCGGCGACCTTCTTCTCCAGCTCGCGCTCGTGGGCGGTGAGGCGGCCGATCTTCTCGACGATGTCGCCGCCCTTCACCGCGGCGCGGGCGCGGCCGAGCTCGGCCTCGGCGTCGCGCACGTAGCGCAGGGCGTTCAGCCCGGTGGCGCCGAAGATGCGGCGCACGCCGGCGGCGACGCCCCCCTCGCTCATGATCTTGAAGAGGCCGATGTCGCCGAGGGCGCGGGCGTGGGTCCCGCCGCAGAGCTCGATCACCTCGGAGCTCATGGTGAGCATGCGCACGGTGGAGCCGTACTTCTCCTCGAAGATGGCCATGGCGCCGCGCTTCCGGGCCTCGTCCATGGAGAGGATCTCGGTCACCACGGGGGCGTTGCCGAGGATCTTCTCGTTGGCCAGGTCCTCGATGCGGCGGATCTCCTCGGCGCTGAGCGGCTTGTTGTGGGTGAAGTCGAAGCGCAGGACGTCGGGCCCGACGCGCGAGCCCTTCTGCTGGGCCTGCTCGCCGAGCACGGTGCGCAGCGCCCAGTGGAGGACGTGGGTGGCGGAGTGGTTGCGCCGCGTCGCCGAGCGGGCGCCGTGGTCGACCTGGAGCGTGACCGCATCGCCGACGGCGACGCCGCCGGTGCGGACGACGCCCTCGTGCACGACCAGCCCGGCGACCGGCTTCTGGGTGTCGGTCACCTCGATGAGGAGGCCCGTGGCGGCGTCGGTGATGGCGCCGAGATCGCCGACCTGACCGCCCGACTCGGCGTAGAACGGGGTCACCGGGACCACCACCTCGACGTGGTCGCCGGCGTTCACCCGATCGACGAGGGCGCGGGAGAGCTTGCCGCCTTCGCCCCGGGTCACCTGGATCAGCGCGGCGACGTGGCTCGTGCCCTCCTCGTGCTCGTAGCCGGTGAAGGCCACCGGCTGGGTGAGCTTGGCGAGGGCCTCGCGGTAGGCGGGGTCGACGGCGGCGCCGGGGTCGATGGGGCCGTCGGTGGCCTCCATGCCCTTGACGATCTTCTCCGCGGCCTTCACGTCGACCTTGAAGCTCTGCTCGCGGCAGATGACCTCGGTGAGATCGAGGGGGAAGCCGTAGGTGGTGTAGAGATCGGCGGCGGTCGCGTCGGGCAGCGTCTGCTCGCCCTGCTGGCGCAGATCCTCGAAGCGCTCCTCGATGATCTTGAGCCCGCGCTTGAGCGTGTGGCGGAAGCGGACCTCCTCGTCCTCGGTGACGCGGGCGATGAGCTCGCGGCGCTCCAGCAGCTCGGGGTAGGTGGCGCCCATGTGGGCGCAGACCTCGAGCGCGACCTCGTGGAGGAAGGGCTTCTCGATGCCGAGGCGCTGGCCGTGGCGGATCGCGCGGCGCATCACCCGGCGGAGCACGTACTCGCGCTTGGCGCGCTCGGGCATCACGCCCTCGGCGATGAGGAAGGCGGTGGTGCGGGCGTGGTCGGCGATGACGCGCATGGAAACGTCGTCGTCGCCGAGCGTGCCCCCGTAGGGCTTGCCCGAGAGCGCCGCGGCCTTCTCCACGAGGGGGCGGAGCAGGTCGGTGTCGTAGTTGGAGGTCACCCCCTGGAGCACGCAGGCGAGCCGCTCGAGGCCCATCCCGGTGTCGATGCTCGGCGCCGGCAGGTTGGTGAGCGGCGCGTCCTTGGCGGCGCGGTCGAACTGCATGAAGACCAGGTTCCAGATCTCGGTCCAGCCCGAGCCGTCGAGGCGCGGCTCCTCGCCGAAGCGGGCGAGGTCGACGCCCTCGTTCCCCTCGCCGTGGAAGTAGTGGATCTCCGAGCACGGCCCGCACGGGCCGCTGTCGCCCATGGTCCAGAAGTTGTCGTCCTTCCCCAGGCGGAGGATGCGATCGTCGCCGAGGCCGGTCACCTTGCGCCAGATGGCGGCGGCCTCGTCGTCGGCGGGGAGGCCCTCTTCGCCCTTGAAGACGGTGATCACCAGCCGGTTCGCGGGCAGCTCGTAGACGCGGGTGAGCAGCTCCCAGGCGAAGGCGATGGCGTCCTCCTTGAAGTAGTCGCCGAAGGAGAAGTTGCCGAGCATCTCGAAGAAGGTGTGGTGCCGGGCGGTGACGCCGACGTTCTCGAGGTCGTTGTGCTTGCCGCTGATGCGGATGCACTTCTGGCTGCTGGTGGCGCGCCGGTACGGCCGCCGATCCTTGCCGGTGAAGACGTCCTTGAAGGGGACCATCCCGGCGTTGACGAACATCAGCGTCGGATCGTTCTGCACGATCAGCGGGGCGCTCGCGACCGCCTCGTGCCCGCGGGCGGCGAAGAAGTCGAGGAAGGTGCGGCGAATCTGCGCGGAGCCGGGGCGGTCGGAGGGCGTGCTCATAGAGGCGGGTCGCTTTAGCATGATGCCAAAGCGAGCGGGAGCGGTGAGCATGTCCGCCGCATTGACGCCGCGGGCGGCCGGGCCTGATAGTGCCGGCAGATGCGCAGATCGCTTGCCTGGATGGGCGGAAGCCTCCTCGCCACCGTCTTCACCTTCTGGACCGGCTGCCAGAGCTCGTCCACGTCGAACGGCACGGGCGGCGGCACCGGCGGCGGTGGGGTCGGCGGCAGCCTCGGCGGGGCTGGCGGAGGAGCGGGCGGCGGCAGCAGCTGCGCCATCCCCGACGGGGTCTGCCAGCTCAACCTCGGCGAGGACTGCAACTGCGTCGACTGCCAGAACACCGCCTACTGCAACCCGGGCCAGTGCGCCGACACCACCACGTGCGACCACATGCTCGACTCGTGCACCTGCGCCGGCTGCGCCGAGGACCAGGTCTGCGGCGATCCCACCCTCGGCAACTGCACCGACGGCGGCGCTTGCGACCCCTACTCCGAGGGCTGTCACTGCCCCAACTGCTGGACCTACTCCGCCTGCACCGCGAGCGTCGCCGCCTGCTCCGGCGGCAAGCCCGACGGCATCTGCGACCGCGCCACCGAGACCTGCGATTGCGTCGACTGCCAGGGCACGCCCCTCTGCGTCCCCTGCGCCAACGCCGGCTGCAACAACCAGGAGCCCTGCTCCTGCGCCGATTGCGTCGAGACCCAGCTCTGCAACGACCCCTCGCGCTGCGTCGACGACGGCATCTGCGCCATCCTCGAAGAGGGCTGCGTCTGCAACGACTGCAAGGACCTGCCCGAGTGCACGGTCTGGCTGGATGGCGGCGCGGCCGACGGCAGCGCGGTGGACAGCGGTGGGACCGACGCGGGCAGCACCGACGCCGGCAGCGGCGACGCGGGCAGCACCGACGCCGGCAGCGGCGACGCCGGCAGCACCGATGCCGGCGACGGCGGCTGAGCTTCAGGGCTCGCGGACGCAGTCGCCCGTGTAGGGGACGAGGGGCCCCAGGTCGACGAGCTCCATGTCCGTCACCGAGAGGGCGGCGAGCGACAGCGCGTCGATGCCGACCTCGCCCCAGGTGTGCGCGCCGAAGGCATCGTTCTGTGCGGTGAGCGCGATGTTGCCGCCGTCGGCGAGGATCATCCCGTACTTCTGCATCGCCCGGGCGACCACCTGCGCGCCGGGCGCGAGGTCGGAGACCGGGTACGTGGCGCGGAGGCGCAGCCGCGCGCCGAAGGGAGGGGCATCGGGGCCGCCGGACGCGGCGCCGGTGGAGTGGGTGGCCGGGTGGGTGTAGACGCCGCTCTGGATGCGGTCGTTGGGGAGGATGAAGCGGACGGCGTGCTCGATCGCGCCCGCGGCGACCTCGTCCGCGGAGAAGATCATCGCCGCGATCGGGAACCCGCCCGCGTCGGCCGACGTGCAGTCCTCGCCGCGCAGGTGGTCGTCGTAGCTGCGTCCCAGGTCCCAGACGGCCGCGCAGCCGCCGCGGAACACGCCGTCGCTGAGATCCGCGCGCCACATCTCGTAGAGCTTGCCGCTCGCGCGGTGGAGGACGAGCAGGTGGCAGTCGCCGCCGCCGGTGCACGCGTAGCCGTTCTCTCCCTCCAGGGCGCCTCCGGGCGGGACGGGGAAGGGGACGTCGTCGCAGTCGGGCACGTAGAAGTCGCTCGTGGGCGTGAAGCTCCGGAATGGCGCCGACGCGTCCGCCTCGAGCAGCGTGAGGCTGAAGTCGATGCGCAGCGTGCCGGTCCCCCAGCCGCCCTGGCTCTCCAGCCACGAGACGACGGCCTCCGAGGAGGGGCTCGACGGGAGCGCGGAGACGTCGAGGTTCCACGGGTTGGGCGCGGTGGCGTCGCCGTCGGCGCCCACGCCCGCGCTGGCCGCGCCGGTGCGCTCGGCGCAGGCCGGGCAACCGAGGCAAGCGAGATTGGCGAGGAGGACCGCGCCGGGGATCGAGGATGAGACCACGCGCCGGGGTAGGGGTCGCATCGTGCCCAGTACGACCCGCGCCGCGTGCGTCGTCAAATCGACAACGGTCGTGGACGGCGGAGTGCCCGGGGATAGGTGGCGATCCTCACCCGGTCGCGCCGCCGTCCCCCGTTCGCAGCTCAATCCCGCGGTATGCCCAGTGCGGCCTGACGCTCGGCGAGGTGCTTGATCTCGGCCTCGTGGTCGACGAGCGGCTCGGCGAACTGAACGGCCACGCTGTGATGCCAGACCTCGGATCGGTCGTCGGTGCGCGGCTCTGTCCGCACCACGCGCGCGGTGGCGGGGCGTGCGTCCGTCACGTCCTCCGTCAGGTAGAGGCTGAGGCGGATCTCTTCGCCGATCTCCAGGCGCTGGCGGGTGAGGAGCAGCGCGCCCGACACGCTCAGATCGCGGATCAACGCCATCCGCGTCGAGGTCGCCTGGCCATCCCGGGACCGACGCTGGATGTGCGCGGGGAAGCACGCAAAGTGCCGCTCGTCGACGCGGCGGTCGGCGCCCGAGTCGGGGGGCGCGTCGGGGGACGAGTCAGACGGCTTGGCCTCGAGGTCGCTCATGGGCCAGGCCAGGCTATCAGAACCTGGGCGAGCGGGGGCGTGTCCCCCCGCACCTCCCGCTCAGCTCGGGCTCAGCTCGCGCTCACGTGGGATCGCGACTCGCGGCGCGCCGGGCGACCTCCAGCAGCCGTCCCTGGTGCGTCTCTGCCAGGGTGAGGCCGCTGGATATGAGCGCGCGCACCACCGAGGCGCGGGAGTAGCTCTCCTCGGGGTTCGCCAGGCGGAGCTCCTTGGCGAGGCGGTCCAGACGATCGACGACTTCGCTCGGTAGGCGGATGACGGCGCGCTTCACGAGAGAGACTCTACCACACCGTCAACAAACATACCCACCGTTAAAAAATGAGACCCAGTGACGCGTGACGTCACCGCGCGGGGCCACCTGCGACTACACTCGCCGGCCATGGCGACCAAGCACGTGGCCGTCCGGCTCGACGAGCAGACGCTCGCTCGCGTCGACGCCCTGATCCCCGTCCTCTCCACCGCCTGGCATCGCGCCAAGCGCTCCGAGGTCCTGCGCGCCCTCCTCCACGCCGGGCTCGAGACCGACGCCCGAGGCGGTCCGGTGAACGATGGGGGGGCTGCCCCCAGACCCCCGGGCTGAGGGAGGGGGCGCCGGGATGCTGAGGACGCTTGCGCCGCGGGCCGCGCGCACCCAAGTACGGCGGCATGGAGACGAAATCGGCATCGCCCCACCGCCACCAGTTCCTCTGCCACCTCGCCTGGACCGGCGCCGCGCACGGTGGGACCACCGACTACGACCGCTACAGCCGCGAGGTCCGCGTCGACGTGGCGGGCAAGCCGCCGCTCCCGCTCAGCGCGGCGCCGCCCTTCCACGGCGACCCCGCCCTCCACAACCCGGAGGACCTGCTGGTGGCCGCGCTGTCGAGCTGCCACTTCCTCAGCTACGCCGCGCTCTGCGCCCGCAGCGGCATCACCGTCCTCGCCTACGAGGACGACGCCTCCGGCACCCTCGACCGCGAGGACGGCAAGACCCGCTTCACCGAGGTCGTCCTGCGCCCGCGTGTGACCCTCGCTCCCGGCTCCGACGCCGCCCGGGCCCACGCCCTCCACGAGCGCGCCCACGCCGTGTGCTTCATCGCCAGCTCGGTCGATTTCCCGGTCCGCAACGAGCCCACCATCGTCGTCGCCGGTCCGGAGGTCGCCTCCAGCACCGCGTAGAAGTGGACCCGCCGGCCCGCGCTGGGCTATCCATCGAGCCCCAGGCCGTGGCCCAGGGACCGACTCCACCGCGTGAACCACCTCCGCCGCACTGCCCTGATCCCGCTCGCGCTCGCGCTGCTGCTCGGCTGCGGCCGGCGTAAAGACGGCGCCGTGACCTCTCGCGCCGACGGCGGCCCCGCGGCCTCGAGCAGCGCCGGGCCGGTCACCTCCGGCTCGTCCGCGCCGTCCGCCGTACCGCCAGCCTCCAGCGCGTCCGCCGTGCCCCTCGAGCCCGAGAGCCCGGCCCCCCTCCCGGCCAGCTTCCTCGGGGCCAGGAGCGAGAAGGCCTGCAAGGCGCAGACGATCGAGCTCGCCACCTACCAGCTCCGCGGCGACGTCGGCCTGGGCGGGCGCGCCGACGGCGTCGCGGCGGCCTGGCGGGTGCGGCTCGGCGGCAAGCCGCAGGACCAGGTCGCCTTCGCCGCCTACGACCAGGAGGGCAAGCCTGCCGCGCGCGCTCGCGGCGTGGGGCTGACCCAGCAAGACGTGCCGCCGCGGGTCTTCGCCTCCGGCTCGGAGTGGACGGTGGCCTGGTTCGACGAGAAGGGCCTGGTCTACACCCGCCCTCGCGTCGAGCCGCTCCCGGCCCCGGAGATCGCCCACCTCGGCGCCATCGCCCCCGACGTCGCCGCGGACGTCGCCCTCGCCGCCTCGCGCGACGGCATCCTGGCGACCACCCCGTCCGGACCCGGCCGCGCCCAGATTGGCGTCTTCGTCTTCTCCCGCCCCGACAGCGCCATGGTGTCGGTGCTCGGCGTCACCCACCACGGCATCGAGCCGCACCGCTCCGCCGTCGCTGCCAGTCACGACCCGCACGTCGGGAGCACCTTCGTGGTCTGGGACGAGGGCGGCGCGCTGGTCGGCTCCCGCTTCGACGCCGCCGGCAAGGAGAACGACGCCCCCTGCACCCTCGCTCCCGCCGGTGAGAAGCGCGAGCGCCTCGCCCTGGCGGCGACCGCGACCGGCGCCGTCGCCATGTGGATGGAAGGCGGTCACGTCCGCACCCGCGCGCTCGACGCCACCGGCTGTCCGGCCTCGCCGATCTGGACCGTGGCCGAGGGCCGCTGGGCGACCATCGCGTCGCTGGGCGACACGGCGATCGTGGCCTGGGTCGCGGCGGACGGGCGCCTGCTCGCGGTGCGCCTGCAGCCGAGC